>OGJN01000066.1_pt1 | contig 106346 bp, 84 predicted proteins | sample 1572221 | NCBI WGS metagenome assembly OGJN01 (sample SAMEA2582148, study PRJEB24529) | metagenome | biome: Human gut stool | place: China | collected 2011 | reverse complement strand
GTTGTCAGAATATAACTGTGAACGCCCGCATGAATCACTGAACAATATGACACCGAAGGAATACCGACAGCACCATTATTTGGCCGGGATCTCAAAAAATGCATGGAACTAAAACGGATCTATTTACACCGCCTGCGCTTGCAGGGTTTGCAGCCAGTGACAACCTTAGGGAGGGGCGTCCACCACACCACTTTATGCATAAAGCTCAGCTATGCATGTTAGGAGGGAGGGGCAGATCGACGAATCAAACAATCACGCTGTTGCGTGGGTCATCAACAGGCTTAACAAAACGAAGATATTACACTTTAATAGCTAGAAAAAACGCTCATAATGGCATCCATAAGAACAAAAAACCTGTTCCCTAAGCTTCCAGACCTAACTTTATTCAGGAAAGTCGGTGTGTAGAGCTGTCAACATTTGCATCTGCGTAGTGCCTGGTTGCATAGAACTCTATCGCATGATAACTAAACACCACTTACGTATATTAATATCGTAAACAAAATCAGGATGTAAAGTTGAACGCACAAGCACAAAAACATCGACAACTAGTACTTTCTGTTCTTCAGAGCGAAGCGCTACATCAGCACCAAGTAACAGCAGCTACCAAAGTATTTGATGCTTTAACTGGCAATGTGCGAGCAGTAGTGACAGCCGCCGAAATGCAGGCAGGTAAATCAGGCATTTCGCTAGCCCTGTGTTGCTTACAGCGATTAAGTCTCTCCGAGACAGATATTTGCAATCGTAAGCAGCTAAAAGACACACTTTACCTGGTTACAATGCCTGATACCGCCCTCAAAGAACAAGCTGAAGAAGACCTCAGGCTTGCCAAGAATGTTGTCGTCAGTAATTTTGTGAACTTCGAAAAGGCATTGGAAAATGAATTTAAAGGCAATCCACCTAAGCTAATTATTATTGATGAATGTCACTATGGCTCAAATGTCACTGCTGTTCGATACAGTAGGATCTTCGACTACCTGGAACAAGAGAACGATAGTTGTAAAGTCGTCTTCATCTCTGCCACCCCCTTCGGTGCTCTCTATGGAGCAGAGACTGAATATCAAGAAGCTCTAGAACTTCAACAAGAAGCCAAGAATGATAATGATGCAGAACTATTAACTCAAGCCCGAAATGTTGCTGAAGCGGCCCTAAAAGACTCAATCTTGCGTCGAGACTTTAACACCCGTCTGGTATTCCACAAAACTAGCGATGAATACTACGGCGTCCGAGAGATGCTAATGAATAGTAAGGTCAAAGGCCTTGAGGATGAAAGTCGTAACTTCCTTTGCAAGTCCGTTCAACGCGATGAGTTTGTTCAACAATTTCTGAGTCATAAAGGTATGGGATGGTCACTCGTAAGGGTGCCCGCTGGTTTGGCGATGGAAGCTAAGCAGTTTCTCATATCGCAAGGCATCGATGAGAATGCTGTTTACATTATTGGTAATTCATTAGCAGGGGTACCAGAAGATGAACATTGCAGCATTGAGCAATTCAAAAAGGAGTTTGATGATGCTCAGTTGTTCGAAGAAAAACTAATCGCTATTACTGTTGCTGGAGCTCGAGCTGGTATCAACTTCGGTGCGATGATGAAAAATAATCTCATCTCGACGTGGGATAGTACAGTTGCCAGTGTTGCCGCAGTGGTGCAAGCCAATATTGGCAGGGCGTGTGGTTACCATGAAAACAACTCTTCAACTCATTTCACTAACTTAAATGCAGCTGAGGCTTATGCTTGTATCCTTGACCATCTTGAAAACACCTGCTCTGACCAAGCAGCGTCTGATTTCGAAGGGTTAAAAGAATTTTTTGAAGATGTGTGCCAGGAATACCATGTCAACGGTTTGGATGTTGGGTTAACTATCAAATACAAACGTCGTCGCCCAATCGGTGATGTTGAAACGTATAAAACTGATAGCTACATTGCTGTACCCGCAAAACTTCTTGACGATGATGCAGAGTTCACCGAGTACACCAAAGATAAGTATCTTCTTCAGGCGATCGATATTATTCGCAAAGAGTTCACGATTAAAGGTGCGCCAAGCGTCAAAGGTAATCGAGCTATGCGAGGTAAAGGCAAGAACTGGATCAAGGCACATTGGGTCAATGGGGATAGTTACAATAACCCCGAGAAGGCACGCGCTGACGGAACTCAAAAAGAAAAAACTAAAACCCACACCCAACAAATTGATAATGGGGAATATTTAGAGTTTAACCGCGTTGTAGCACCTGGTTCCGGAGAGTTATCTGAAGATAAGTTTGTGGTAGCAACCATTTTTAGCGTTTACAACATTTCTCGCCGAAATGTCGCAAAGAAAATTATGACTCTTGAAGATGTTTGGGAGATGTGCGACTACTTTAGTGTTGAGCATGATGACACTCTGCTTGTTATCTACAAGCGCGGTGAGTATGACCTTGAACGTACTCTTGCTAAGAAACAGCACAACGAACTTCCTGAGCAGTCAGGTGAGCTTAGCGATGAATCCCATTTCTCTGACAAAGTAGAATCTACTTATTAATACAAGGGGCTGCATGCCCCCTAAACTTTATATTGACATATGAATAGCTCAAATAAGTATCGCAACTATGTCCAGTGCTCAATGGCTGAAAATACTTTTGAACACCAACGCAACGCTGCTGAGAAAGCATTTACTAAATTGAACTCTGGCTCAAAAGCAGTGATCCTTGTTGCGGAAATGCAGTCAGGAAAATCAGGTGTCGCTCTTGCCCTTGCCTGCCTTCAGAGACTATCTTTACCCGATGAATTATTGGCTAACCGGAAATACTTAAAAGATACTTTATATCTTGTGACAATGGCAGATCTGGCACTTCAAGAGCAAGCAAAGCGTGACCTTGCACCCTGCAAAAATGTCGTTGTTAGTAACTTCACAAATATAGATAATGCGCTTAAAGCGGATTTTAAGCGCCAACCACCTAAGCTCATCATCATCGATGAGTGTCACTATGGTTCTGGCATTGATAGTGTTCGCTATGAAAAGGTATTTGATTACCTGGAACAAGATAATGCAGGCTGTAAAGTTGTATTTATTTCCGCAACTCCATTTAGCTCACTCTACTCAGCTAGCGAAGATTCCATTCTACGTTACAGCTTCAATACGTCTTTGGTATTTCACAAAGCTAGCGATGAATATCATGGCATTCGACAAATGCATCGCAGTAACCAGCTGGTCAAACTTGATGATGATCAGCGCGATTTTTGTGAAGATTCACTGCTACAAAAGCGCTTTATACGCCAGTTTAAAGAACATCAGGGCGTAGGCTGGTCACTGATTAGGACTCCATCAAGTCAAGCAAACACAGCCAAACAAGTACTGATTAATCAAGGTGTAGATGAGGAGCAAATCTTAATCATAGGTCAAAAGCTTGTTGGCGTTGACGATCACGAACTCTCATCTATCGATGACTTCAAACGAGCGTACGAAACAGCAGCAATGTTTGATGAAAAGATAATCGCTATAACTGTGGCTGGATTTCGCGCTGGTATTAACTTTGGCCAAGAAATGAAAAACACGCTAATAAACACATGGGATAGCTCTATTGCCAATATAGCCGCAGTGATGCAAGCCAACGTTGGCAGAGCATGTGGATACCACCAGAATACTCAGGCGAAACATTTTACAAACCTGGAAGCTGTTCGAGCGTATTCTGAACTACTTGATCATCTCGAGGCCAGCGATGAATTGAATGATTTCGATGGGTTACGGTATTCATTTGAAGATATTTGTGCGAAATATCAAGTCAGAGGCTTTGACCGAGGAATGTTTATCACCCCTTTTACTGAAACTGTAATCACCAAAAAACGTGATGATTCGGAAACATTCCTAACTCAAAGCTACCTAGTCATTCCTGGAAAATTGTCTGAGCCCGAAGCTAATTTCAGCGCCTATACCAACGATCCACATCTGCTTGAGGCAATCAAATTAATTCGTGACGAATTCCTGAATGAAGGAGCGCCCTATCCTAAAGCTGGTCGTGCAATGAGAGGTGATGATAGGAACTGGATAAAAGCTCAGTGGGTAAATGGAGTCACCTATAATGACTTCTCGCCGAGCTGTGCGAAGAGCAGAGTGCTGGATTTTAATTCACGCCTGGAGCTGGGTGAAGATGTAGAATTCAACTTAATTGTTAACCCTGGTGGCGGAGAGACCACTGCTGACAAACTCATAGTTGCGTGTGTATTCAGTATTTATAATCTTTCTAAACAAAAAGATGCTTACAAACGTGCCATGGACCGAGAGGATATGCGGGAAATTAGTGAAGCCTTAGGTTGTGAATATGACGATACAATTATGGTGCTCTATCAGCGCGGAAACTACTCTAGTGGAGTGACAGAACAAAAAAAAGTAACCACAAAACAGCTATCTCGCATCCGCAATTCCAGCGTGTTCAAATAGCTAAAAGCCGCTGTTATAAGCGACTTTTAGAAAATATTCGATGAAACTTATTTTAAGTAATAAAATTCTAGTCCTTAGTAACTTTAATTACAGGTGTCAGGCATTCTTGCAAACTTAGGCCACCATGATTGTAGTAATCTCCCGCAGTAAATGCACTGATGCCTGGAGCCATGGCAAGTGACACTGAGGAATTCCAATACCACTCTACCTGAGGCAAATTCGTACTGGCATTATCCTTGAGAATAGCACATCTTGATAAGTACTTACGAACCAATGGTTTTTCAAGATCTGCTTTAGGTAATTGATCTGGAAGCCATAACCAACCATGATCCGTGACAATACGGATTTGCTTCCATCCTGCTTCAAACAAATAGCTAACCCTATCAGCTATTTCTTCAAGAACATCATCAATACCAAGAGGTAATTTTCTTTGCTGCTGATGTCCCAGGTTATCCAGGTCACCTGTTTGTAGCCACGCTAAGCCATTAGGCTCACCAGTATCCAATCCTTCCAGGTATTGCCACCCCTGTTGTGCCAATGCTTTTTTTAATTGATAGCTACTAAACTCACTACCCGTTGCCACTACTGAAGGCTTAAAATCCTGAGTGTCATAAGCACCGTTCAAAAGTGCAGCAACAGGAGTAACCGCAGCTTTCGCTGTATCAGTTAAAGATGGCAGAGCACTCCATTGTGTTTTGGTATCGACAATCAAATGACGCGCAGTAAGCTTACGCTCTAATACTTTAGCGCAATCAAAACGCAAACCATCTACAAAAAACACTACCATCCCTTTAACCTGGTAAGTAGCTGTCGCTTCCTTAATTTCAGTATTCCCGGGATATCCTTTTCTTTTAACCAACTGTTGGAAGTTGAGCGATACCTCGTTCAACCAAGGGGAATATATTATTTTTAATACATTTGCGACTAATTCCTGTTGGCCCGGTTCTTTTGCCAATGCCATGGCCTGCAACGCTGCAGCATCGACTTGCCAGAAGCACTCATGATATAGCTCTGCCATCTCTTCCGGTGACTGATGATTGAACACTTGCTGGGTCAATTCAGCGACTTTTGCCAGATGGGCCAAAATCTCGAGGTATTTAGATTCTCCTAATCGATACCAAAGCCAGCTTTCGCGCTCTTTATTCTGTTGATATAGTGAACAGATAGTTCCTCTAACTTTGTTTACATCAAGTTGAGGAAGGCCAGCAAGCGCATCGGCAAGGCTTTTTTCATCGCGAGTATTTTCAATAGGATAATGACTTAAATCAGCAGCTAAATCAGGGGTTACATCACGAAGGACAAGGATTAATCCTGATAGGTTATGTGCGGTATCTTCAAAGCGCTGCCACACTTCTTGCCACGCCCCCTGGGCAGATAAAAGGGATGCGAGCATTTGAGAATAATTAGCATCTGTTGGTTCATAACCAAACTGACTTGAGCAAGTATTACTGAAAAGCGACCATTTATTGTCGTCCCACTGCTTACGCTTATCTTCGGGATTATTCAGCCACCCAAGTAGATCTTTAATAGGATCATTAAATACTAATGATTGAAAATCTTTAGCCTCTAACCGCTTTCCTTGTAGGTCTTCAATACGGGATTCTAAAAGATCCTTCAAGATTTGGGGGATAATTTCTAATGTGTTTTTATCTTTTGCTACGTCTAATTCAAGCCCAACGCGTGGGTTTGTCAGAAAAGAACTTATACTCCAGTCACGACCTGCTGTATTATAGGCCCACCAACATCCTCGATATTGCAATTCAGCTAAAGGTCGTAAATAGTCCGGACAATCTTCGATAGCGCGTAACGCTTTTCGCCCAATTTTAGGAAGATAGATAATTGGTGTGCGACCTTCAGGTAACATAACCTCTTCCAACACCCCAGCAATGGCACACTTTAACCAAATAGCCGGACCAATCCGCTGCTCTGGTTGATATTCACCAAGCTCGAGCAGCTCGGGAATGAATTGTTTAATCAAAGGCATAGCACTTTGCCATTGGCAAGCTTCATCTGTCCATAGAACCGCTGCTGGGGCCTCTTGCACCGCAGGATTAAAATTTGCACTACCTCGTAGCTGCTCTATCAATTTATCAATTACTTGCATTCGTTATCTCCTGACTACACCCGGCAAACTAAAAAGAGTCAGGGCCTTATCCACCATCATTGCTGTTCTTTGCTCAATTAGTTCTACTGACCACGTCTCGGCAACAGCCAACTCTTGATTTAAATACAACCCATTATTATAGCCGACAGGGCGTTTATCACGAGTTGTACGATCGCGCTTTTCTAAAAAACTTTTATTCCCTAAAGAGCTGTTGTAACCCGAGATTGTCAAGTTACCAAGCTTGTGGACATGACTTTGACGATACTGCTCCGCTAGCGTTTTATCACCATCTGCCAGCATATCTACCCAAGAGTCCGGTATATTTATACCTTGGGGGAATACGTGCTCGATGGTCCACACATATTGCTTACTTTCTACCGCCCACAGGTCTACTTGGTTTTCCTTGGTCATCATACTCTCTTCAAGAGCACACAGAATAAAGCGACAGACCCAGCTATTTTCTTCATATAGGCCACCACTAAGTGCTTGGCGGAAATGCTCATCAGAGGTACTGACAGACCCCAGGGTATTAGCAATGGTACTGACCACTTGCTCACCTTGGTAGCTTCGCAGAATTTCAGTTAATTCCATAAAGATGCGGTTTAAATCCCGAGTAGCGGGCACATCTGTGGTGTTCCTACGGACAAAGAAGTTGATCAGCAAAGTGACCACTTTTTCAATATGCTCAATGCTCAATGCTAAGTTCTGTCGTCTGGCAAACAACATTATCAATAAGAGATAAGAAGGAGCTCCCTGAATTCTATCCAGACTTTTAAGCAGTTTTGTTAGTTTAGGTTCATCCGGAACTTCGCAATTCCCTACAATCTGCGCATACCAGTCAGAATGACTGCGCATAGCTTGTAGGAATTGATGCGGATCATGAGCAATCAATTTTTCGAAAATTTGAATAAGATTAGATTTAGTCGCTACTGGTACATTGACGATATCTTTTAACTCAGGCTTGAACGCATTGTAGTACTGACGGAAAAAACGCTCTTGTACCCCATAATCATCCCCCAGGGCTTCCATCACTTTGGTCCAGCTGATAAAAGACTTATCAATACTGCCCGGCTCAATCTGTTCGATCTTCGCCAGTAGCTTGTTTTTCATTAAATCAATCGCGGTAAGAGGCACACCGCGATTGTTAAGTGACTCAAACAGGGTGTAAGCATCTGAATGACTTGCCACCTCTATTTTTACCAGAGTAGATGCATTGACTTTATCAAGTAGCGCATTCAGTGCCTGCAATGGGGTTTCGCTATCACTGACATACTGTTCAATACGCATTAAAAAATGTCGATAGGCACGAAATACCCGACGATTACCTGCATTGGAAACCCACTCAGCTTCTTTAAGAATGCCTGCCTCTTTCAACACCGCCAGGTAATCCTGCTGGTTGGCATTTTGCACCTGAGGTACTAACCGGGGCTGGTCCGCATTCTTTTTTAGCACCAATTTATGCTTCAGGTTATACAGCTCTATCTGCTGCTCCATCTCAAGTTTAATGCCCAACTGGTTGTAGCTTGCATAAATGGCTGCTAACAATAATGACAATGTGGTCATTCGCTGTTGGCCATCCACTAACTCTAACTGCTGCAGAGCCAGCGTATCTGTACTTTGGTTGATACAGATAATCGATCCCAAGTAGTAATTAAGGTCGTTTTCTAATAGATCCTCAAACAAGGCATCCCATTGCCATTTACCCCAGGTGTACTCCCGTTGGTAACGTGGGATGGCATATACCACCCCTGCTTCAATATCCAACAAGGTTGACACCGGATAGTTGAATACTGATTTAATCATCCGTGATTTTCCTTATTTGCATGTTCGTCTCTGGCAGCTTGTTTATCTGCAAGACTGATATGGTGGTCATTGATACGCGCCCCCTCTTTTTCACCATACTGCAGACCTAGATAATACCAGGGGGCCGATTCAACGTCGTTGCCACGATCTTTACCCCACTTAATATTGGGCTTAGTGCGTAAAACACCGGCCCCCTTCTTATCCACATCCGGTGCCTGCATAAACGGACGAATATTAAGGCGCACACCATCATCTAAGTCCGGGTTCCAGCCCATAGGCTGTTCGTGTAACGGTTTCCAGCGCACAAAAATGTCGAGACCACTCTTGCCGGTGATGGCATCTCCTTTAAGGATGGCTTCCAGCGAGTCTTTGAGGTTTTTAGCCGCCATCAGACGACTTTCTGCACCATCAAGGCCTTCTTTAAAACCGTGCTCCTGAGTGCGGATCCAGTCCCCAAGATAGGTATAAATCAGGCGTTCTAAACCCTGGTAATTGAGCTTATGGTAGTTGACCAGTACTGAGAACCCATCTTTAAGACCATCCCAGATTTGCCAGATAAACGGGCGGTGCTGGAAGAGTTTGCAATGTTGTTCAAAGAATTTATCCCGCAGCCAAGTTTCAAGGCTCTTACTACCAACACTGGCAAGCAGATCGCTGAGAACACTGGATGACCAGTCCTCTTCGTAGGCAGCCTGCAGCATGCCTTCCAGGCGAGAAGCGGCGACTTTTTCCCCGCGAAGTGCTGGCAGACAGACTATGCCATCATCATCCACGAGTTTAAGCAATTCATCAGATTTACCAAGCCAGTGAAGCATCTCATCAGCCAGTTCCATTTTGTCATCCAGCTCTGCTGGCCACCGGTACCCCAAAAGGCGAGCGACAGCCACTTGAAGCACGGTTTCATCTGTACGCTTATCAGCGATAGAGGTCCATTTTTTATTCTCATCCCAGACTACTGAGCCACAAGGATGACCATGAAAAATCCACTGAGTTGGATCATTCGTGTATGGCTTGGGTAAACCATTTGGAATTAGCGAAGTGCTTTTCTCATTCCAATAATTAATATCAAAGTATGTTTTGGTGAACGTACCAGCAGTCACCGACATTTTTTTATCTAATTTCGAAATATCATTCTGCAGCTCACCGCTAATACAGTATTCCCATAAGCTAGGTATGAAAGACTCGTCATTGGGGCAAAGTATTACTGTGTTATCATCAAATAGCTCTCCAGTATATGGAGTAAATCTGAACTTACCAGCTTTACCAATAGCTACACCTTTTTTACCAAAAACGCGCTGCCCATGGTGTCTAAACCCGAGCTCCCGTGTAGGATCAAAAACCCCTTGATCCCAGAGAATTATCTCTGACCTACCAGAGTACATTGAAGAGTCTGGAGAATTTAGCCAATATTTGCCTATTTTAAATGGTTCGAAAAGTTCCCAAAAGCACCTTAAATAATGAAAACCATCCCCTGTAACACTTCCCTTACCGAAATCACAAATATCAGACATTATTAAACCTGTCCGCAAAATATTTTCAAATGAAATACGGAAATCAGGATTAACCCTTTGTTCTTCTTGTTTTTTCTCAATAGCACCACCATGTTTTAAGTGCTTAATCTTTTGGTCTAAATTGAAATACTTCTCAAATTCAATACCTATACAATTTTCAGAGGTACTATTCCCCGATATTTGCAGGCATACATTTACAACTTCTCCTCCAACTTCTTGGAATGCGCCAGTGCCAACGCGAGCAATCAACTTCAAAAATTTTCGTGTCAGCCACTTATCTCTCAGAGATTGGTAATACTTCAGAAACAACCAATATTGCTGAGTAACAATGGCGCTAGTTCCCTCAGGGGTTAAAAACTCCTGGCATCTTTCCATAAAGGTCGTTTCTAAAGCAAACTTTGATTCTGTATAGTATTTTTCACAAAACTTTTTTAGTACATCGCACTGATCTCCCGCTTTTAAATAGGGCACATTAGTCACAACTAAGGAATAGTGTTTTGACAATAGTTCAGCAGCCATCGCCAGACCTTGCGCTGTCACCTGAGCTGATTTTTCTTCATCATCAGTTGCAGCTTGAAACTCAAGAAGAACATTCCAAGGCGAAGCTTTGCCTTCCGTTTTTCCTTCGTAATAGGCCGTATTGACGTCAATCAGGCTGCCCAGCACCGGGGCATCTTTGAAGGTTCGGGTAAACCAGTTAAGTGCCTCGCTGATATCCGGATTGTGTTTAGCAAGTGCCAGCCATTCCTGGGTAGCTGCGCTGACATCCAGCCCTGAGCAGGCAATATTTAGTGCAGGAAGGGTACGGTAACCACCGGCATTCGGATATCGCCAGGCCTCCAGCGCCAGAGCAAAAGCAGCAATCTCCACACAGCGGCTGTCAAGTTCAAGGCCATGAAGGTTATCAGCAAGCACCTTATCTACAGCGCTTCTGGCATCAAGTCCTTCAAGCTGCATACGCATTGGCACCAGCATCAGGAATAATGCAACCAGAAAATGCCCTGAACCACAGCACGGATCCAGCGTTTTCAGTGCACGAACTTCCTGTGGCCAGCCATCAAACCAGCCGCCGGCGGCTTGCCACAACTCACCCTGCTCATCGCTGGTTTTAACAAAACGCAGATATTCCAGCGGTACACCATCAATGGCAGCAGCCTGACGTAAAGTTTTCTCATCACTGGCCGAGCGTAAATCCGCATCCGTCAGCTGTTTTTTCGCCCACCAGGCACCCAGGCTGTTATCCAGCAGGAAGCTCACCATATAAGGCTCAGTGAATAACTGGGTGACCGGGCTTAACTCATCCGCACCAATCGGAATGCCCGCCGCATTTACTTCCTTTTTTCGTTTGCTTTGCCAGAACTGGTAACACCATCCCAAGCTGTCCTGGGCCTGAAAAACCGCACCTGGAAGTGTCAGAATCAAATCCTCTAATTCACGAATGCGGTCGACGGGAATTTGCAGCTCAAATACGGGGGAATCGACCCTAAATACCTGAGGCAGCATTCTCTGCGCCAGCTTGCCGGCTAGTTCCCAGCCATCTTTACAGCCTTCTTCTTCAGCATATTCCTGACAGTCGCTCAGCGTGACAGCAAGATATTTATCTAGCATTAGCAGATTGTTTTGCTCCAAAAAGCGGGCAAACAACATACGATGCCAATGCTCATAGCTGACCTCCGCCCGCAGGCGTTCAGTTCCCTGCACACCATTAGACTGCAGCTTGTCTCCCAACTGACGGGCATGGGCTCGTAGGCGATTACGCAGCTTACGCTCATTATTGTTCAGGTATCCAGGAGCTTCCGCCGTCTCCACTCCTAAACGTATTAATGCTTCTGATGCAGCTTTTTCTATCAGTTCTCGGGCCCTGACAACAACTTTTTCCAGCTGATTTCTAAGCGTTTTATCCAGTGACTTTCGCATGTAGTACTCTTAAATTGAGGTTACTTCTAATTTTGCATATAGACTCGCACCTGAAGCCCAGACAAGGTTGTCTGAACTTCAGGTGTGATGAGAGGTTATTTCAACGATGCAGGACGATTTTCAGCTAAAGCGGACATAACTTCTTGTCTAACTTTTGCCAACCAGGAATCGAGCTCAGCCTCTGTTTCAATGACTGATTTTGGTAAAAGTACGATTTTTGCTTTAGGCACCAACATATCAACCGCATCCTGCCGCATACGGCTAAAACGGCCTGCCAAAGCAGAGGTTTTATCACTCCACTGTTCTAACGAGGTATTTTCAATACAATCGAGTACTCTGTCGTTATCAGATAATGGTGACATTTCCAGGTTATCCAGATGATGCTTTGTCAGTAATCGCTCCTGCTGCTCTGTAGAAAGCTGGCTCCAGATTGGATCTTCATGCAATTCCTTTAGACACTCGTTATATTCAGTTTGAAAATCTTCGTACTTTTTCAAAATCGCAACGCGAATTTTTTCAATTACCTGCTTCAGCAACGGCGGTACTGGATCAGGATCGGCTAACAGACTTCGGTTTTGCTCAATCGCATGCACCTCGTTCATGAGCTCGTCAAAACCAACTAAATTTTGGCAATACTTAAGCGCCGATTTTAGTTCGCCCCAGCGAGCTTGTCTGACGAACACTTTTTCAGCAAGCCCTTTCCAACTCTCCACTTCATCGATAATATCGCGATGTCGTTCGAAAGCAGCCATTAGCTGTTCATTACCAGAAAGCCTTTCAACTTCAACAAGTAATTCTGCTTTTGGTGGTAATGGTAATGGGGCGTCGCCTCCCGCTTTACGAGCCAATTGCTTGGCGGTTTCTATCGCATCTCTTAATTTGGATTGCTCTTCACCATTGGTGCAGTTCAAACCAATCGCATGGATCAAACTTCGAATGCCTGCCAACTGCCGCGGCGTCAAACTTACGGTTTCAGGACGGAAGTTTGTTTGAGAGACTTTGCTACGCTCCAAACTTTTCGCATCGACTGATTTTTCCTGAGAGTCGCTTGCTTTCAATACACCAGCAGCCAACATGGTAAAAAGTGCGCCGTCAACGGTATCTTTCGGCCAGCCGAATGGAGCAGACATAAAGTTATCTCGTATCTCTCCCCCAGTTTTTGCAACACCTATAAATCGTTTAATGGCGACACAGACAGGATGCTTTTCCACTTCATCATTATGACCTACAGCTTCCAGAGCATTTGCATCAGCAAATTTACTTGCGCGCTCAAATACCTTATCCCATCCTTTTTGATCTGCTTGCTTAAACTCTGTGTAGAGCCGTTCACATGCTTTCTTACCTGCATTCTGGAACTGCTCAACTAACGTGTCACCAAGTACTTCGCTCCCACCAGCCATTTGTACCTGGATACCATCAATAATTTCTTTAAGGATCAGTTTCTTGGTGCGCTCAGCTTCATACTTCCGGTGCTCCATTGCAGCGCGAGCGTCTTTACCCGCATCCGTAGAGGGGATCCCACTCACTTCCAGAGTTGTTTCCGCCGCTTTAAAATCGACAATTGCGCTCAGTAGCTCATTACGGCGAATGGATGGAACATGAATGAAAATAGTAGCGTCATCAGGGTTCGCACTACGCACTGCATCCTCGAAAGCTTTTTCTTTACATTCAAGTACATGAGCATAGAGATTTTTTTTAGCATCGGCAGGAAGATCCTGATCGAAACACACGGTGATCTTACGGGGTTCGTTACTGACCCCTTGATTAACGCTACCAAACCCTAGAGCAGTGTTAACACGGTTTTTTATTTCGAGGCTGCGGAACGTTTCTAAACGCTGTGGGTTACCGCGTAGATCATTTTGTTGTTGTTTGAAAGTATCATGCCACTGCTGGCTTTCAAGCGTTTGCAACCTGTATTCAACACCTGCACTAGTATTCATTGGCAGTAAGTCGCCGTCATCAACCAGTTGTTGAATTAAATGTGGCAGTTTTGCTCTCAGTTCATGCTTACCATCACTTAAATGTTCCAAGAGCAAATCAGCGAGGAAAGCTTCCGTTGAGGCAATACCATGATTGATATCTGTTGGTAGTTTACTAATGAGCAGTATCAACGAAAGCACTCTACCCTGGAGGACTTCATCTTCGTCCCCAGCCTTGAAGCGAGCTATCTTTTCGTAGATCTCTTTGCCAATAACACCCGTTTGTAGCAGGTTGATTGCAATTTGTTCATAGATAAAATCGGCAGGGACAACTGAACCCAACGGTTTAAGCGCCGTAGATTTTGTGGCCTCATGCACTACACGTAACTGATTTCGTAGTTGGGATCCGGTTCCGGTTTTATCCAGCGCAGGTAGGACTCGCTCCCAGAAACGACGACGCACTGGCAGTAACGGATAGTCTGCAACCATCCATTTTTCATCGTCTTTATGAGCTTCAATAACAGAACCACTCATATGACGATTAATCTCACCGAGGTTATGATGTACCACGGATTCGATCTCAGCTCTGGCAGTTTCTTTCTTCTGGAGAATAACTTTCCGGATTACCGCATCGACATCAGTATCCTCAAGCTGAACAGAAATCTGGAAACGCCCCATAAGGCGTTGCAGGTTTTGCAACCCGGATAAGGCACTTTGCCCTGTGGCGACGAAAAGTAATTTCGACTTAAGTGCACCAGCTTTACAGCATGTTTCAACTGTCTCTTGCACAAGATGAGCACGGTCGGGATCATCAGCGATATACTGCTGAACCTCGTCAAGAACAACCAAAGTTAAGGGCATTTCGCCTTCATTTGACAATGCATCAACAATCGACTGAACCATTTCCGTATTTGATACATCATCAACAATTTTATATTGCGCACGCAGCATATCTCGTACTTCTTTAGCATCACTTCCAAGAGATGGTAAAGCATGTAACAGCGCATTCGCCATGACTGGTGAAACATGGAGATTGCGCAGTTCTTTCTTCCAAAGGTCTTCGCCTTCTTTACCTTTGGCATGCTGTTGGATGTAAGCTTTTACTTGCTCAAGCACCCCTTCAGATCTTAACCAAAGTTCAAATTGGGCAAGATGATATTGCTCAGACAACCCAGCTGATTTGAAAATGATCGCCAACAAGGCTAATCGAACTTTGTCTTCTGCTCCCGCCCCCAAAGTTCCTGACGCGGCATGAAGTCCTCCCAGTCGACTTCCCAATGTTGAAAGTTCGTCAAAATATTGTCGTACATCATCGGGTAACTCAACCAATGAGCGAGCTTCTGCTCCGCTCTCCATTTTCTGATTCACCCAAAGGGTTCTGAGCATTTTAGCTAGATGCGATTTCCCTGAACCGAAAAAGCCTGAAATCCAAACTGCAGGTTGTTCACCAGAACTTTTAACGTTTCGTAAGTAGTTGCTAAGTATATCAGCCATGCCTTTGGCATAAGCTCCGCTACAGACAAACGTCCGCAGCTCATAATCTAATGTTTCAAGAGCCCCTTTAGAGAGATCATCTTTTACCTCAGCCACACCGTTGTTGGCCAATTTGCTTTCCAGAGGGTCAAGTTTATAAATTTCGCGGTTTAGCATTTTTCTTTACCTAGTTAAGCTATGGTGATCGCAGTGGCTTGATATCCCCAGCCATCTTTGGCATCGAGCAGTTTGTAGTTATTCTCATGATATTCTCCGGGGAAAAATACCACCAAGCGTCCCTGTACTTGAGTCGTTAAAGATTTAACTAAAGCGGAGACTGATACAAAGCCGAACATGGTCCCACATCCCATAAGAGCCACTACAGATTCAGGTGTTTGGTGCGCATTAATCTGCTCATGGAGTTTCGACACAAGCTCTTCAGCAAAATAGTCATAGCTTCCTTCCAGATACTCAGGATCTTCAAAATAAGCCTCTTTGTAGTCCTGTCTGGCCATCCAGTAGGGGAACTCATTGGTCAAGTCCAACAACAGCCATGGGTGCTCGCTTTCGATGCATGCATGCTCAAATTCAGTCATGCGAGCACGAAGCTTAAGCTCATCTTCTTTGTCATATACGACAAAGATAGCTTTCTCTTCAGCTGAGATATTGTTACCCCATGGCACACTGATGTGACTGGAAAAACTTTTCAGTAATTTTGACAATCTGTCAGACATCACGTTATTCCTTAACTAAGAGATTCAGAGGTGCAAAAGACACTTCAACGACCTCACTGGCTTGTTTGAAATTAATCAGGCCGCGCAAAGTTGCTCTATATGCAAGCTCGTACAAAGTTGTTTCATCAACTGGTAATAGTTTCATCCAAAAGCTATCAAACAAACGTTTACCTGAAAGCCCCTGAAAGTGCCCAAGAAGTAGAGCAAAAACCACGTTCACATACGTTACTTTTGGGTCAGTACGTTGTTTTTTAACCTTACCCGAAAGATAACCTGATTGAGTCCAGGTGCCACTAATGTTTCGAGCAAATGACTGAAGTGATGCCTGACTAAATCGATCTGGATCGTCTTTTGCTAGGTGTTCTTCCATAACGCTTCTGGGTAAGATTTGTCCAGGCTTAAGTGCCGTAATGACCCCAACAGATTCTCGAAGTAGTGGATCTCTTGCAATAGCCAATTGCAGTGCGAGTAGAGGCTGAGCTTCTTCAGATAGCTCCCAAAGTTGACGAAAAAATTTGAACAAAGGTATGTGCGGAGACATCCCATAAAGACCAACCATGTGCCGATAAGTTAGTTTCCTGGCACTAGAACTGGGTTTATGAAGAATATTGTCATCCACAATGCTTACCCTATATTCTTCTTGTAAGGTGTTCTCAGGCCGTGCCTGGAGCAATATCTTCAATTCTTCGATCATCATGCAACGAGCTGCATGAGGTCCATTTTTTCCAAACTTGAATCCATACTGAACTAACTGCTCATGGTTCATCAGGATACCTCCTCAAATCCGAGTACTAAAAGCCATTTTTGATAAAAAAACTGCTTTCGTTCTGCTTTAGCACTCAAGTATATTGTTCGTAAACATGTAAAGCCATTATTTGCAACTATCTTGATTTAACTGAATAAATGGTTACCAAAGTCGAATGGGCTAACCCTACTTTCACGATTTCTATCCAGATAATCCGCCCACCACTGTAACATCAACCTACGCTCCCCAAGATGTTCCGCCTTATGGATGTAAGCCGCACGCACAGAGTTACGTTCCTGATGACTCATCTGACGCTCTACTGCATCCCTCGACCACAGCCCCGACTCAATCAACGAACTACACGCCATCGTCCTAAAACCATGCCCACAGACTTCTGTTTTCGTGTCATAGCCCATCACTCGCAAAGCCTTGTTCACCGTATTCTCGCTCTGGGGTTTACGCGAATCATGATCACCAACAAAAATCAGCTCTCGATTCCCACTCATGCCTTTGATCTTTTCCAAAATGGCTAACGCCTGCCGCGACAAAGGAACAAGGTGAGGTGTCCGCATCTTTGAGCCACGCTGAGAATGCTTGACTCCTTCCAGTGGCTCACGCTCGCCTGGGATCGTCCACATGGCCGTTTCAAAATCCACTTCTGACCAGCGGGCAAAACGCAGCTCGCTTGAACGGATGAAAACCAACAAAGTGAGTTCAACCGCCAGCCGGGTTAACGGCCTGCCAGAATAGCGATCGATGCGGTGAAGTAATTCAGGTATGCGGTTAAGTTCCAGAGCAGCACGATGCTGTCTTTTCGCCGTAGCAACCGCACCGGCAATCTCTTGCGCAGGGTTGTAGTCGATTAAGCCGCTCTGAACGGCAAAGCGCATAATCGCAGTAGTTCGCTGCTGTAAACGAGCGGCGACTTCAAGACGCCCGGATGACTCCACCGCTTTGATGGGGACAAGCAGATCTCGAGTCTTAAGCTCCGCAATGTTCCGCTTACCGATGGCATCAAAGAGATTATCCTCAAGGCTTTTCAATACACGAGCACTATGCGCTGAAGACCATTTCTGATTACTGGCATGCCAGTCTCTGGCAACTACTTCAAACGTTATCGCCTCTTGTTCTTGCTCTACTTTAACGGCTTTCTTGTTCTCACTTGGATCGACACCATTAGCTAACAGCTTACGGGCTTCATCCCGGCGTGCCCGGGCATCTGCCAGCGAGACTTCAGGGTATTTCCCCAGTGCCAGCATCTTCTCTTTGCCGCTGAAGCGATAACGAAGTCGCCAGTATTTAGAACCGTTAGGGTGAACCAGCAATACCATACCGTCACCATCAGTGAGCTTATAGGCTTTTGCTTCAGGCTTAGCCGAACGAACTTTCACATCACTCAGAGCCATGATGAGTATCCTTTCAAGGGTTCTGTGTGGGTACAAACATTATCGAACCGGGATATACCCGCAGATGTACCCGCATCAGTAAGTTGATGTAGATTGAATCAGGTTGACTTAGGTTGAGTGAAAAAGCGAGGAAAGCCTTGCGGATACTGGATTTCAGGCACAAAAAAAGACGTCCGTTGACGTCTATTGATGTTCCGATGGTGCCGAAGGCCGGACTCGAACCGGCACGTATTTCTACGGTTGATTTTGAATCAACTGCGTCTACCGATTTCGCCACTCCGGCACGGAAGGGATGCGGAAAACGTTGTGGATTATACCTGTCATGCGCCACCATGCAAGCACCAGCGTGTGCCTGACTCGCTAAGTGTTGAAAATTTCAGCATTCCCTTTCTCACCTGCAACCATCGTCACAGTTTGTCCCCTTATGAATCCCCCCTTCTGCGAAGCGTCCCGTTTCCCCATGCTCTACACTTCCAGTTCAACACCACACTGAGGGAAACACGATGTCGATGATAAAAAGCTACGCCGCAAAAGCGGCGGGCAGCGAACTCGAACTCTATGAATATGATGCAGGCGAGCTTAAGCCGGAAGATGTCGAAGTCCAGGTCGATTACTGCGGTATCTGCCATTCCGATTTGTCGATGATCGACAACGAATGGGGGTTCTCTCAGTATCCACTGGTTGCCGGGCATGAGGTGATTGGTCGCGTGGCGGCGCTCGGCAGCGCGGCGCAAGATAAAGGTCTGAAGGTTGGTCAGCGAGTCGGCATTGGCTGGACGGCGCGCAGCTGCGGGCATTGCGACGCCTGTATCAGCGGCAATCAGATTAACTGCCTGGAAGGTTCCGTTCCCACTATTCTCAATCGCGGTGGCTTTGCCGAGAAGCTGCGGGCCGACTGGCAATGGGTGATCCCGCTGCCGGAAAGCATCGATCTGGCGGCGGCGGGTCCCTTGTTGTGCGGCGGTATCACGGTGTTCAAACCGCTGCTGATGCACCATATCACCGCCACCAGCCGCGTTGGGGTGATCGGCATCGGCGGCCTGGGGCATATCGCCATTAAGCTGTTACACGCGATGGGGTGCGAAGTGACCGCGTTCAGCTCCAATCCGGCGAAAGAGCAGGAAGTGCTGGCGATGGGGGCGGATAAGGTGGTTAACAGCCGCGATCCGGATGCGCTAAAAGCGCTGGCGGGCCAGTTCGATCTCATTATTAACACGGTTAACGTCGATCTCGACTGGCAGCCTTATTTTGAAGCGCTGGCTTACGGCGGTAACTTCCATACCGTCGGCGCGGTGCTGAAGCCGCTACCGGTGCCAGCGTTCACCTTAATTGCCGGCGATCGCAGCATCTCCGGTTCAGCAACCGGTACGCCGTTCGAACTACGCAAGCTGATGAAGTTTGCCGGGCGCAGCAAGGTGTCGCCCACCACCGAACTGTACCCGATGTCGCAAATTAACGACGCTATCCAGCACGTGCGTGACGGCAAAGCCCGCTACCGCGTGGTGCTGAAAGCCGACTTCTGATGCAAGGCTCAGTCCCGCAAGGGGCTGGGCTTATTGCCCGTTACGAAACGCGAGCACCGCCTGGCGGCACTGTTCCGTCACATGCTCAATGTCATGGTTCACGTCGATGCGGGCAATATCACGTTCGTCCTCCTGCGGGCACTCCAGCGCATCGAACTGGCTTTTGAGTAATCCCACCGGCATAAAGTGGCCTGCCCGACGCTGCATGCGCGCCAGAATGGTCTCGTAATCGCCGTCCAGCCACAAAAAATGCACATTCGGACTGCCCTGCCGCAATATATCGCGATACTGTTTTTTTAATGACGAGCAGACAATAAACCCGGTCTCATTCTTTTTATATAAACTGTATGAAGCGTCATTTAATCGCGCTAACCACGGTAGTCGGTCTTCATCGGTTAATGGAATACCTTCAGACATTTTATCAATATTTTTGGCAGGATGGAGATCGTCACCATCAATGAATTTAGCCGATAATACCGCAGCAATTTTGCTGCCAATTAAAGATTTACCGCTACCCGAAACGCCCATCAAAATATAACTTTCCCCGGCCATTGAAAAAACTCCAGATTCATATTCCATGGCGCGATACTACGCCTTCCACATTGCAGAATTCACCTTTTTTCGGCGTGGCTGAGCAGATTTATAAGGCGCATCACGTTATGCGTAACATTGTAGTGTAACAATTTTCCAGCGTGATCTTTATCACAAATAATAACAATCAAAACCGTTTAAATGCTGCCGAGGTTACTACCTGACCAGTGAGGCATTTATGCAAGTCAAAACCCAATCCTGCGTTGTCGCGGGTAAGAAAACTGTTGCCGTTACCGACCAAAATATTGAATGGAATAATAAAGGAACGCTGGTACAAATTACCCGCGGCGGAATTTGTGGTTCCGACTTACATTATTATCAGGAAGGAAAAGTCGGTAATTTTACCGTTAAAGCACCGATGATTTTAGGCCATGAAATTATTGGTAAAGTGGTGCACAGCGACTCAAAAGAATTACATGAAGGTCAGTCGGTGGCTATTAATCCGTCGAAGCCCTGTGGCCACTGTAAATACTGTCTGCAGCACGAAGAAAACCAGTGCACGGAAATGCGCTTTTTTGGCAGCGCCATGTATTTTCCCCACGTTGACGGCGGCTTTACCCGATTTAAAACCGTCGATACCGCGCAGTGCATCCCCTACCCCCAGCACGCCGATGAAAAAGTCATGGCCTTTGCCGAACCGCTGGCAGTCGCAATCCACGCCGCGCATGAAGCAGGAGACCTGCAGGGCAAACGCGTGTTTATCTCCGGCGTGGGGCCTATCGGCTGCCTGATCGTCAGCGCAGTGAAAACGCTCGGCGCAGCAGAAATTGTCTGTGCTGATATCAGCCCGCGCTCGCTGTCGCTTGCCCAGCAGATGGGTGCTGACACGCTGATTAACCCGCAGCAGGACTCGCTCGATGAGTGGAAAAAAGAAAAAGGCCACTTCGACGTCAGCTTCGAAGTCTCTGGTCATCCGTCCTCAATCACCACCTGCCTGGAGGTCACCCGCGCGAAAGGCGTGATGGTGCAGGTCGGCATGGGCGGCGCGGTGCCGGACTTCCCGATGATGATGCTGATCGGCAAAGAGATCGCGCTCAAAGGCTCGTTCCGCTTTACCACCGAGTTCAACACTGCGGTGTCGTGGCTGGCGAATAACGTTATCGATCCGCTGCCATTACTCAGCGCCGAATATCCGTTTACCGAGCTTGAACAGGCGCTGATCTTTGCCGGGGATAAAACCCAGGCAGCGAAAGTCCAGCTCGTTTTTGCTGAAACAAAATAAGGAAGAACATAATGAAAGATCTTTTTTCGCTGGATGGCAAAAATATTCTGATCACCGGTTCGGCCCAGGGTATTGGTTATTTACTGGCGACCGGGCTGGGTAAATATGGCGCGCAGATTATCGTCAATGATATTACGCCGGAGCGCGCAGAGGCTGCCGTCGCCAAACTGCAACAGGAAGGGATCCGCGCCGTTGCCGCGCCGTTTAATGTTACGCAGAAACAGGACATTGATGCCGCCATCGACCATATCGAAAAAGACATTGGCCCAATCGATGTACTGGTGAATAACGCCGGTATTCAGCGTCGCCATCCGTTTACCGAGTTCCCGGAGCAGGACTGGAACGATGTGATTGCCGTTAACCAGACGGCGGTGTTCCTGGTCTCGCAGGCGGTAACGCGTCGCATGGTGGAGCGTCAGGCCGGGAAGGTCATCAACATCTGCTCCATGCAAAGCGAGCTGGGCCGCGACACCATCACGCCGTATGCCGCCTCGAAAGGCGCGGTGAAAATGCTCACCCGCGGTATGTGCGTTGAGCTGGCGCGCCACAATATCCAGGTCAACGGTATCGCACCGGGCTACTTCAAAACCGAGATGACCAAAGCGCTGGTCGAGGATGAAGCCTTCACCGCCTGGCTGTGCAAACGTACGCCAGCCGCGCGCTGGGGCGATCCGCAGGAGCTGATTGGCGCGGCGGTATTCCTCTCTTCCAAAGCATCCGATTTTGTTAACGGGCACCTGTTGTTTGTCGATGGCGGCATGCTGGTCGCCGTCTGATACAACACAACGCAACATCACGCAGCGCCCAGGCGCTGCATTTTTGGCCACCCCTAAATAATTCGAGTTGCAGGACGGCGGCAAGTGAATGAACTCGATGAGCTTACTTGAGTAAGTGATTCAGGTGAGTGAGCGCAACCAACACACCAGCAACTTGAAGTATGACGGGGATATAAGAGAAACGATTATGCCATTAATAATAATTGCGGCAGGCGTCGCGCTGCTCCTGGTCCTGATGATTGGTTTTAAAGTTAACGGCTTTATTGCTCTGGTCCTGGTGGCGGCAGTCGTCGGTTTTGCCGAAGGGATGGATGCCCAGGCCGTTTTGCACTCAATACAAAATGGGATCGGCGGGACGCTCGGCGGTCTGGCGATGATCCTTGGCTTCGGTGCAATGCTCGGTAAGCTGATTTCCGATACCGGCGCGGCTCAGCGCATCGCCACCACGTTAATTGGCACGTTTGGTAAGAAACGCGTGCAGTGGGCGCTGGTGATCACCGGACTGGTGGTAGGTCTGGCGATGTTTTTCGAAGTCGGCTTTGTTCTGCTGCTGCCGCTGGTGTTTACGGTGGTGGCCTCTTCCGGCCTGCCGCTGCTGTATGTTGGCGTCCCGATGGTAGCTGCACTGTCCGTGACCCACTGTTTTCTGCCGCCGCATCCGGGGCCGACCGCGATTGCCACCATTTTCGAGGCTAATCTCGGCACCACCCTGCTGTACGGCTTTATTATTACTATCCCGACGGTGATTGTTGCCGGGCCGCTGTTTTCTAAGCTGCTGACCCGCTTTGAGAAAGCGCCGCCGGAAGGGTTATTCAACCCGCATCTGTTCACCGAAGAAGAGATGCCGTCGTTCTGGAACAGTATCTTTGCCGCGGTAATCCCGGTCATACTGATGGCGGTCGCCGCAGTGTGCGAAATCACGCTGCCGAAAACCAACAGCGTACGGGTCTTCTTTGAGTTTATCGGTAACCCTGCCGTCGCGTTGTTTATCGCTATCGTGCTCGCCATTTTTACCCTTGGCCGACGTAACGGACGTACGATCGAGCAAATTATGGATATCATTGGCGACTCTATCGGTGCGATTGCGATGATTGTGTTTATCATCGCCGGGGGCGGCGCGTTTAAGCAGGTTCTGGTCGACAGCGGCGTGGGGCAATATATCTCGCACCTGATGACAGGCACATCGCTTTCCCCGTTGCTGATGTGCTGGACGGTCGCCGCCTTGCTGCGTATCGCGCTCGGTTCAGCCACCGTGGCGGCGATCACCACCGCAGGCGTGGTACTGCCGATTATCAACGTCACTCATGCCGACCCGGCGCTGATGGTGCTGGCTACCGGCGCGGGCAGCGTGATTGCCTCCCACGTTAACGATCCGGGATTCTGGCTGTTTAAAGGCTATTTTAATCTCAGCGTCGGGGAAACGTTGCGTACCTGGACGGTAATGGAGACGCTGATTTCCATTATGGGGCTGCTGGGGGTTCTGGCGCTGAACGCCATTCTGCATTAAGACGGTCATCACCGGGGAGCACAGATCCGCGCTCCCCGGCACTGGAGAGAAAATGAGGAACCACAGAATTTCTTTGCAAGACATCGCCACGCTGGCGGGCGTGACCAAAATGACGGTGAGCCGCTACATTCGCTCGCCAAAAAAGGTCGCAAAGGAAACCGGTGAACGCATCGCGCAGATTATGGAGGAGATTAATTACATCCCCAACCGCGCGCCCGCGATGCTGCTGAATGCGCAAAGCTATACGCTTGGCGTGCTGATCCCCTCGTTTCAAAACCAGCTGTTCGCTGACATTCTGGCCGGCATTGAGTCGGTCACCTCGGACCATAACTATCAGACGCTGATCGCCAACTACAATTACGACCGGGAATCCGAGGAAGAGTCGGTGATCAATCTGCTGTCATACAATATCGACGGCATTATCCTGTCCGAGAAATACCACACCCTGCGCACGGTTAAGTTTCTGCGTTCAGCCAACATTCCGGTGGTGGAGCTGATGGATATTCAGGGCGATCGTCTGGACATGGAAGTAGGCTTCGATAACCGTCAGGCGGCATTTGATATGGTCAGCACCATGCTGGATAAACGCCAGCGGCGCAAAATCCTCTATCTCGGTTCGAAAGACGACGTCCGCGATGAACAGCGCTATCGCGGCTATTGCGATGCCATGACGCGCCGGGGTCTGGTGCCGCTGCGCGTCAATCCGCGTTCTATTTCGTCCATCCATCTCGGCACCCAGATGATGCGGGACGCGCTCGCCGCGCATCCGGATTTAGACGGCGTTTTTTGCACCAACGACGATATTGCGATGGGCGCGCTGCTGCTGTGCCGCGAGCGCGATCTGGCCGTTCCGGAACAGATCTCGATTGCCGGTTTCCACGGGCTGGAAATGGGCAGGCAGATGATCCCAAGCCTCGCCAGCGTGATCACCCCGCGTTTTGACATTGGCCGCATGGCAGCGCAGATGTTGCTGAGCAAAATCAAGAACAACGACCATAACCACAACACCGTGGATTTGGGGTACCAGATTTATCACGGCAATACGCTTTAAGTCATTTTCTCTGGCCATCGCATACTCTCTTTGATGGACATTGCCTATACTCCAGGCAAGATAAATGGAGGAAATCTCAATGAGCACACCCCTGCTAATTGCCCGCACGCCGGACACCGAACTGTTTTTACTGCCAGGCATGGCCAACCGTCACGGACTGATTACCGGCGCGACCGGGACCGGTAAAACCGTCACGCTACAGAAGCTGGCCGAATCGCTGTCTGAAATTGGCGTACCGGTATTTATGGCCGATGTGAAAGGCGACTTAACCGGCGTGGCCGAGGAAGGGCAGGCCTCTGAAAAGCTGCTCGCCCGCCTGAAAAATATCGGCATTACCGACTGGCAACCGCATGCTAATCCGGTCACGGTGTGGGATATCTTCGGCGAAAAAGGTCACCCCGTGCGGGCCACGGTATCTGACCTCGGCCCGCTGCTGCTGGCCCGTTTGCTGAACCTCAACGACGTACAGTCCGGCGTGCTGGATATTATCTTCCGCATTGCTGATGACCAGGGCCTGCTGCTGCTCGATTTCAAAGACCTGCGAGCCATTACCCAGTACATCGGCGATAACGCCAAATCCTTCCAGAATCAATATGGCAATATCAGCAGCGCCTCGGTCGGGGCAATCCAGCGTGGACTGCTGTCGCTGGAGCAACAGGGGGCGGCGCACTTCTTTGGCGAACCGATGCTGGACATCAAAGACTGGATGCGAACTGACGCCAGCGGCAAAGGGATGATCAACATCCTCAGCGCAGAGAAGCTCTACCAGATGCCCAAACTGTACGCCGCCAGCCTGCTGTGGATGCTCTCCGAACTGTACGAACAGCTGCCGGAAGCAGGCGATCTGGAGAAGCCAAAACTGGTGTTCTTCTTCGATGAAGCTCACCTGCTGTTCAACGACGCCCCGCAGGTGCTGCTGGATAAAATCGAACAGGTGATCCGCCTGATCCGCTCGAAAGGGGTCGGCGTGTGGTTCGTCTCGCAAAACCCGTCAGATATTCCAGACAACGTGCTCGGTCAGTTGGGGAACCGCGTGCAGCACGCCCTGCGCGCGTTTACACCGAAGGATCAGAAAGCGGTGAAAACCGCCGCGCAAACCATGCGCGCCAACCCGGCATTTGATACCGAAAAAGCCATTCAGGAACTGGGAACCGGCGAAGCGTTGGTGTCGTTTCTGGACGCCAAAGGCAGCCCGTCGGTGGTTGAACGAGCAATGGTGATTGCGCCGTGCTCGCGGATGGGACCGGTGACGGATGACGAGCGCAACGGGCTGATTAATCACTCCTCGCTGTACGGTAAATATGAAGAACAGATCGACCGCGAGTCCGCCTATGAGCGTTTACAACAAGGCGTGCAGGCCAGCACCGAGCAGCAAAATACACCTCCCGCCAACGGTAAAGCGATCGATGTGGACGGCGGTATTCTCGGTGGATTGAAGGATATTCTGTTTGGCAGCACCGGACCGCGCGGCGGCAAGCGCGATGGCGTGGTACAGAGCGTGGCGAAAAGCGCAGCGCGGCAGGTCACCAATCAGATAATCCGCGGCATGTTGGGGAGTTTGATGGGCGGGAGAAAACGCTAGCAGGAAGGCGCCCCTCCCGCACAGTGGGAGGGGCGAATATCAGGACTTACGCAGCATCAGCCACAGGCTTATCAGGAAGAAGCTGGCGCTTGGCAGCAACGCGCCGATAATCGGCGGAATGCCGTACACCAGCGTCAGCGGGCCAAAGATTTGGTCCAGCACATAGAACACAAATCCGAAGCTAATCCCTGTCACCACGCGCACGCCCATCGGGACGCTACGCAGCGGACCAAAGATAAACGACAGCGCCATCAGCATCATTACCGCCACAGACAGCGGCTGGAAGACTTTGCTCCACATATTGAGCTGGTAGCGTCCGGCGTCCTGGCCGCTCGACTTCAGGTACTTCACGTAGTTATGCAGACCACTAATCGAGAGCGCATCAGGATCCAACGCCACGACGCCGAGCTTGTCGGGTGTAAGGTTGGTTTTCCAGGTACCGCTCACCGTCTGCGAGCCGGTGATTTGCTTCGGATCGGTCAGGTTGGATTCATCCACCTGCGACAAACGCCAGACCTTCTGCTCCGGGTCAAACGTCGCACTTGCGGCATAGCGGACGGACTGCAAACGGCGCTTGTCGTTAAAGGAGTAGATGCTAATTCCGCCTAACTCGGCGTCACCTTTCACCCGCTCGATGTAGACAAAGCTATCGCCATCTTTCGCCCACAAACCTTGCTGGGTCGAGAGCAGCGAGCCGCCGTACATCTGCTGCGCACGGTAGTTACGCGCCATCTGTTCGCCCTGCGGCGCCACCCATTCGCCGATGGCCATCGTCAGCAGCACCAGCGGAATCGCGGTTTTCATCACCGACAACGCCACCTGCATACGGGTAAAGCCAGAAGCCTGCATGACCACCAGTTCACTGCGCTGCGCCAGCATGCCCAGCCCCAGCAAAGCACCCAGCAGCGCCGCCATCGGGAAGAAGATCTGGATATCTTTCGGCGCGCTGAGCAGGGTATACAGCCCGGCGCCCATCGCATCGTAGCTCCCCTGCCCGGCTTTTTTCAGCTGGTCGACAAACTTGATGATCCCGGAGAGCGACACCAGCATGAACAACGTCATCATGATGGTGGTGAAAATGGTTTTACCGATATAGCGGTCAAGTACACCAAAAGGCTGCATTATACCGCTCCTTTACGCATAAAACGGGCACGTAAGCGGCGCATCGGCACCGTATCCCAGAGGTTAAGCACAATCGCCAGCGCCAGATACGCCAGGTTAACCGTCCACATCCAGAACACCGGATCCAGCTTGCCTTTGCCGCCATTCGACTTCAGCGATGTCTGAACCAAGAAGAACAGCAAATAAAGCAGCATTGCTGGCAGCATGGACAGTACGCGACCCTGACGCGGGTTCACCACGCTCAGCGGTACAACCATCAGCGCCATCATAAATACGGTGAATACTAACGTGATACGCCAGGTCAGCTCCGCACGGGCGCGATCGGTGTCGGTCGTCCATAGCGTACGCATGGTCATCTGGTCGGTATCGTTTGGATCCAGCGCCACGGCCTGATGACCGATAATCGCCTGATAATTCTGGAAGTCGGTAATGCGGAAATCGCGCAGCAGCGCGGTCCCTTCAAAACGCGTCCCCTGGTTCAGCGTCACGACCTGAGAGCCATCGCGCAATTGAGTAAGATGACCGGAGTCCGCTACCACCACCGAAGGACGGGCGTTACCTTTCGGGCGGATTTGCGCGAGGAACACATCGTTGAAGTTACTGCCGTCAACGCTTTCAATAAACAGCACCGAACCGCCGTTAGTGGCCTGCTGGAATTGCCCCTGAGCAAGCGCCGCCATACCGGGGTTCGCTTTCGCCTCCGCCAGGACTTCGTCCTGATGTCTGGAGGACCACGGTCCGGCCCACATCACGTTGACCGCCGCAATAATACTGGTAAACAGCGCCAGCACCATCGCCGCTTTCACTAAGACAGCCTTGCTCAGCCCGCAGGCGTGCATGACCGTAATTTCACTTTCGGTATACAGTTTGCCCAGCGTCATCAGCAGCCCGAGGAACAGGCTTAATGGCAAGATAAGTTGCGCCATTTCTGGCACGCCCAGCCCCAGCAGCGAGAGCACCAGATTCGCCGGGATATCACCGTCAACCGCCGCACCAAGGATCCTGACTAACTTTTGACAAAAGAAGATCAAAAGCAGGATGAATAGGATCGCAAGTTGGCTTTTGAGCGTTTCCCGAACCAGATATCTTATGATTATCACTTTAAATACGCCCGTAAAAACCCGTCTTTTGCCGGAATTTAGCTTGTTTCATGGCTTAAACGTCATTTATTCTCTTGAGTCGTCGAAATCGTCGCTAAGATCATTATACTCAACGGATCCACCTCTCAGAAATTGTTCTGACGTGCCAATGCCGTAATAACGTTAAGATTAACACGAAGTCACCGCAACAGCGGGTATGAGTTACGAAAGCTTGCAATTCTATCCGTAGCCACCGCCGTTGTCTTTAAGATTCAGGAGCGTAGTGCATGGAGTTCAGTGTAAAAAGCGGTAGCCCGGAGAAACAGCGGAGTGCGTGCATCGTCGTGGGTGTCTTTGAACCACGCCGTCTCTCTCCGATTGCAGAGCAGCTCGACAAGATCAGCGACGGGTACATCAGCGCACTGCTGCGTCGTGGCGAACTGGAAGGCAAACCAGGTCAAACCCTGTTGCTGCACCATGTTCCTAACGTTCTGTCTGAGCGAATTCTCCTCATTGGTTGTGGCAAAGAGCGCGAGCTTGATGAGCGCCAGTACAAGCAGGTCATTCAGAAAACCATCAATACGCTGAATGATACTGGCTCAATGGAAGCCGTCTGCTTCCTGACTGAGCTGCACGTCAAAGGGCGCAATAACTACTGGAAAGTGCGTCAGGCCGTTGAGACGGCACAGGAAACGCTGTACAGCTTTGATCAACTGAAGACCAACAAAAGCGAGCCGCGTCGACCGCTGCGTAAAATGGTCTTCAACGTACCGACCCGCCGGGAACTGACCAGCGGTGAGCGTGCGATCCAGCACGGTCTGGCGATCGCCGCCGGCATTAAAGCGGCAAAAGATCTCGGCAACATGCCGCCGAACATCTGTAACGCCGCCTACCTTGCCTCTCAGGCGCGCCAGCTGGCAGACAGCTACAGCAAAAATGTTGTAACCCGCGTGATCGGCGAGCAGCAGATGAAAGAGCTGGGCATGCACTCTTATCTGGCCGTCGGTCACGGCTCGCAGAATGAGTCGCTGATGTCGGTCATCGAGTACAAAGGCAATCCATCCGAAGACGCGCGTCCGATCGTGCTGGTCGGTAAAGGGTTAACCTTTGACTCTGGCGGTATCTCCATCAAACCAGCCGAAGGCATGGATGAGATGAAATACGACATGTGCGGCGCGGCAGCGGTATATGGCGTGATGCGCATGGTGGCCGAGCTTCAGCTGCCAATCAATGTCGTCGGCGTGCTGGCAGGCTGCGAAAACATGCCGGGTGGCCGTGCGTATCGTCCAGGCGACGTGCTGACCACCATGTCTGGTCAGACCGTTGAAGTTCTCAATACCGATGCCGAAGGCCGTCTGGTCCTGTGCGACGTATTAACCTACGTCGAGCGCTTTGAGCCAGAAGCGGTGATTGACGTCGCAACCCTGACCGGCGCGTGCGTGATTGCGCTGGGCCATCACATCACTGGCCTGATGTCGAACCACAACCCGCTGGCGCATGAGCTGATCGGTGCGTCCGAACAGGCTGGCGACCGCGCGTGGCGTTTACCGCTGGGTGATGAATACCAGGAGCAGCTAGAGTCCAACTTTGCGGATATGGCGAACATCGGCGGACGTCCTGGCGGTGCCATTACCGCGGGCTGCTTCCTGTCACGCTTTACCCGTAAGTACAACTGGGCTCACCTCGATATCGCCGGTACCGCATGGCGTTCAGGGAAAGCCAAAGGCGCAACCGGTCGTCCGGTGGCGCTGCTGTCGCAATTCCTGCTCAATCGTGCCGGTTTTAACGGCGAAGAGTAAGGCGGTAAGCACAAGCAATAAGACCCGTAGGCCGGATAAGCGCAACGCCATCCGGCCTACGGTTGTGCATCATGGCAACGCATTTAAATTCACCAGAAGAAGCCCCATATATGAGAAACGCAACTTTCTATCTTCTGGACAATGACACGCAACACGATGGCTTAAGCGCCGTTGAGCAGTTGGTGTGTGAAATTGCCGCAGAACGTTGGCGTGCTGGCAAGCGCGTGCTGATCGCCTGCGAAAACGAAAAGCAGGCTCTTCGACTGGATGAAGCCCTGTGGGCAAGACCGGCAGAAAGCTTTGTTCCGCATAATCTGGCAGGTGAAGGCCCCAGAGGCGGCGCACCGGTAGAGATTGCCTGGCCGGAGAAACGCAACAGCAGCCCGCGCGACCTGCTTATCAGTTTGCGCGTTGGCTTTGCAGATTTTGCCACCGCTTTCACAGAAGTGATAGACTTCGTTCCTTACGAAGATTCTTTGAAACAATCGGCACGCGATCGCTACAAAGCTTACCGCGTGGCTGGTTTTAACCTGAATACGGCAACCTGGAAATAATGGAAAAGACATACAACCCACAAGATATCGAACAGCCGCTTTACGAGCACTGGGAAAAGCAGGGCTATTTCAAACCTAACGGCGATGAAAGCAAAGAGTCCTTCTGCATCATGATCCCGCCGCCGAACGTCACCGGCAGTTTGCATATGGGTCATGCTTTCCAGCAAACCATCATGGATACCATGATCCGCTACCAGCGCATGCAGGGTAAAAACACCCTGTGGCAGGCAGGTACCGATCACGCGGGTATCGCAACCCAGATGGTGGTTGAGCGTAAGATTGCCGCTGAAGAAGGTAAAACCCGCCACGACTACGGTCGCGAAGCGTTTATCGACAAAATCTGGCAGTGGAAAGCGGAATCCGGCGGCACCATCACCCGCCAGATGCGCCGTCTCGGCAACTCCGTTGACTGGGAGCGCGAGCGCTTCACTATGGACGAAGGTCTTTCCAATGCCGTGAAAGAAGTCTTCGTTCGCCTGTACAAAGAAGACCTGATTTATCGTGGCAAGCGCCTGGTGAACTGGGACCCGAAACTGCGCACCGCGATTTCCGACCTGGAAGTAGAGAACCGCGAGTCTAAAGGCTCCATGTGGCACATCCGCTATCCGCTTGCCGACGGTGCGAAAACCGCAGACGGTAAAGATTACCTGGTCGTCGCCACCACCCGTCCGGAAACCGTACTGGGCGATACCGGCGTGGCCGTCAACCCGGAAGATCCGCGTTATAAAGATCTGATTGGCAAATTTGTTGTTCTGCCGCTGGTTAACCGCCGCATTCCCATCGTCGGCGATGAACACGCTGATATGGAAAAAGGCACCGGCTGCGTGAAGATCACCCCGGCGCACGACTTTAACGACTACGAAGTCGGGAAACGTCACGGCCTGCCGATGATCAATATTCTGACCTTTGACGGCGACATCCGTGAAACCGCGGAAGTGTACGACACCAAAGGCGAAGAGTCCGACGTTTACTCCAATGAAATCCCGGCCGAGTTCCAGAAGCTGGAACGCTTTGCCGCGCGTAAAGCGGTGGTTGCCGCCGTTGATGCGCTGGGCCTGCTGGAAGAAATTAAACCGCACGACCTGACCGTACCTTACGGCGACCGTGGCGGCGTGGTTATTGAACCGATGCTGACCGACCAGTGGTACGTCCGTGCCGACGTGCTGGCGAAACCGGCGGTTGAAGCGGTTGAGAACGGCGACATTCAGTTCGTACCGAAGCAGTACGAAAACATGTACTTCTCCTGGATGCGCGATATTCAGGACTGGTGTATTTCCCGTCAGCTGTGGTGGGGTCACCGTATCCCGGCATGGTATGACAACGACGGCAACGTCTACGTTGGCCGTACCGAAGACGAAGTGCGTCAGGAAAACAACCTCGGTGCCGACGTTCAGCTTCGCCAGGACGAAGACGTTCTCGATACCTGGTTCTCCTCCGCACTGTGGACCTTCTCTACCCTGGGCTGGCCGGAAAACACCGACGCGCTGCGTCAGTTCCACCCAACCAGCGTGATGGTTTCCGGTTTCGACATCATCTTCTTCTGGATTGCCCGCATGATCATGATGACCATGCACTTCATCAAAGATGAAAACGGCAAGCCGCAGGTGCCGTTTAAGACCGTCTACATGACCGGTCTGATCCGCGACGACGAAGGCCAGAAGATGTCCAAATCCAAGGGCAACGTCATTGACCCGCTGGATATGGTCGACGGTATCTCCCTGGCAGAACTGCTGGAGAAACGTACCGGCAACATGATGCAGCCGCAGCTGGCCGAGAAGATTGCCAAGCGTACCGAGAAGCAGTTCCCGGACGGCATCGAGCCGCACGGCACCGACGCACTGCGCTTCACCCTGGCGGCGCTGGCCTCTACCGGTCGCGACATCAACTGGGATATGAAGCGTCTGGAAGGTTACCGTAACTTCTGTAACAAGCTGTGGAACGCTAGTCGCTTCGTGCTGATGAACACCGAAGACCAGGATTGCGGCTTCAACGGCGGCGAAATGACCCTGTCGCTGGCGGATCGCTGGATCCTTGCTGAATTCAACCAGACCATCAAAGCGTACCGCGAAGCGCTGGACAACTTCCGCTTCGACATCGCCGCGGGCATTCTGTACGAATTCACCTGGAACCAGTTCTGCGACTGGTATCTGGAGCTGACCAAGCCGGTAATGAACGGCGGTTCCGAGTCTGAACTGCGCGGCACCCGCAATACGCTGGTCACCGTTCTGGAAGGTCTGCTGCGCCTGGCGCATCCGATCATCCCGTTCATCACCGAGACCATCTGGCAGCGCGTGAAGGTGATTTCCGGTATTACCGCCGACACCATCATGCTGCAGCCGTTCCCGGAATATAACGCCGCACAGGTTGATGAAGCCGCACTGGCTGATACCGAATGGCTGAAGCAGGCGATCGTTGCCGTACGTAACATCCGTGCGGAAATGAACATCGCCCCAGGCAAACCGCTCGAACTGCTGCTGCGCGGTTGCAGCGCTGATGCGATGCGCCGTGTGAACGATAACCGCAGCTTCCTGCTGAACCTGGCGCGTCTGGAAAGCATCACCGTACTGCCAGCCGATGACAAAGGTCCAGTCTCCGTGACCAAAATCATCGACGGCGCCGAGCTGCTGATCCCGATGGCTGGCCTCATCAATAAAGAAGATGAGCTGGCGCGTCTGGCGAAAGAAGTGGCGAAAATCGAAGGTGAGATTGCCCGTATCGAAGGCAAACTTTCCAACGAAGGTTTCGTTGCTCGCGCACCGGAAGCAGTTATCGCCAAAGAGCGTGAGAAGCTGGACGGTTATGCGGAAGCGAAAGCGAAGCTGATTGAGCAGCAGGCGGTCATCGCCGCGCTGTAATTGCCGTTACGTTATACACGTATTAAAGGCCGGAGCATGCTCCGGCCTTGTTGTATCAGATGAACGGGAAGTAGGTCATCACACCACGTGATACCCACATCGCCGGACCTGTTTCCAACGCCTCTGTATGGTCAGTCAGTTCCAGCGCATCCAAATCCCCTTGTACATGGGAGTTACTGGCCAGCCAACTGACCAGCCACATTTTCATCCACGGATAAGCTAGCCCAAACGTGATGCCTGAAAGAAACAACACCAGTACAAAACGCCAGATCAGGCCATGTGCAGTGACGGAAGAATGAAAGCGGATTTTGCCCTCGGCCAGCGCCAGGTTATTCATGAACAGATTACGTAGCGTGGTGTATAAATAGCTTCCAACCACAATAATTCCAGCGAAATAGAGAAAATAGCTCGCCATTATTCTGCTCTGATTCTCCCGGATAAATTCGTCGTCGGCCACTCCTAACACAGCCAACATCACCATTTGCAGAAAAATAGGGGCAATTAGCCAGACAATCACAACAACAAATGGCAGCAACACCAGCACGGCTTTAATACACCCCACTATGCTTACTTTCATATTAACGTTAATAGTAAAGCGGTGAATACCAAAATTACCGCCATTACCCACTAACTGCATCCATTTTGCACAGGTAATACCGTAGGTGATACCCATGCCCACAATTCCCACCAACGCAATAAATGCTATTCTGATAAGCATTCCAGTACTGCCCTCAATCCAGTCGGTGGCAAGTATCAGAAGATAAATCACTCCCCAGTTCACCACAGCAAGCACCACTGGCACAACCAGTAAAAAAAGCCATGCATGTAATTGTGAGCAGTCAAAACCAAAACGCACACCGTTAAGCGACGTCATCATCGCCTGATACTGCAGGCTTTTTATGGTCATTAATGGAAGGACTGCTACCAGTAAACCAATCAAAGTAAAACCAACGAGAGGACTGCCGTTAGCAATAGAACTCATGCTGGCACCATAAACCACCATAATCGACAAGAAGCTTACGAATATCGCGCCACCAGTCGCCTTATAGGTAAAGGGTTGGCCATTGAGAGTCATATTCTCGTAAATATAACGCCGACATTTCACTATCGCCCACGGCGTATAAATACCCAGAGTAATACAACACAGCAAAAAATTGACAATGCAAATAATAAAGTACTGCCATCCTTTACCGATAAAAATAAATGTGTGCCGTTGATTTTCCCGGCCACCAACAAAATCATTCATGAACAATATCCCTAATATAAATTCCATTAAGATAAAAAATAAAAACCAGTGTTTATTTACTGGTTCGTTTACAATACTATTTTTAATTAGCCAATGTATTTTAATTTTTTCTGATTCAGGAACGTCTTGCACCCGACAGAAGAGAGTGGTATTAAATAAATATATAAGTGTATTTTTAGAATTGAGCCATATTATGAATGTTGTGCTACCCACCACGCTTACGCTGCGCCGAATCACCGCAGCAGATAATGCCGCTATCGCTGCGGTGATCCGCAAAGTTTCCGCTGAATACGGGCTTACTGCCGATAAGGGCTATACCGTTGCCGACCCTAATCTGGATGAACTATTCCAGGTTTACAGCCAGCCGGGCGCGGCCTACTGGGTGGTTGAGCAAAACGGTGAAGTCGTGGGCGGCGGCGGCGTTGCGCCGTTAGGATGTAGCGAACCGGACATTTGCGAACTGCAAAAGATGTACTTCCTGTCGAGCGCACGCGGTCAGGGGCTGGCGAAAAAGCTGGCGCTGATGGCCCTCGAACATGCCCGTGAACAGGGTTTCAAACAGTGCTATCTGGAGACCACGGCGTTTCTGACCGAGGCTATCCGCCTGTATGAACATTTAGGGTTTGAGCATATCAGCGAAGCGCTGGGCTGTACCGGACACGTGGATTGCGAAGTGCGGATGTTAAAGCCCCTCTGACTTCAGCATGAGGGGCAATGGTTGCGTTACTGCATTTCGGCGGAGAGCATCAGCCGAATGACGCCAGCCGCGCGAGCGGTTGGCAGCTTCAGCACCTGTGACCATAAATCCTGCACCATTTCACAAGCGACTTTCTCTTTGCCCACGCCTTTACTCGGATCAGCCATAATCTGGATATCCGGTCCAAAGCGTTGTACCAATCCCGGGCCGATGGATTGCAGATCCTGAAGCGCCAGCTGTTTCTCTTGCGCCGTAACCGTATGTTTATTTGGGCCATAAGCCGCGTGCATCATACTCATGTCGCTGGCCATACGACGATTCATCAGCTCCCGAGGAATAATACGCACCGGGTTAATCCCGCCTTTCACCGCCGGGAACAGAAAGCGAAAACACTCGTCATCGCCCACTTTTGCCACCGCAGCAATCTGCTCGAGGTTAATTTTCATATACTCAATCACATTGGCATCGGGTGCCTGCTGCAAACGCGCCATCTGTACCTGCAGGATTTGCGGCTGAATAGCGTCGATAATCTGTTGTTCGCTTTTCCCAGCTTCTTTCAGTTGCGTTGCCTGGTTGAGGATGTTCTGCCATAACGCGGGTTCTTGCTCTTTAAGTACCTGATAAACAGGCATTGCCAGCATCGCATTTTCAAATTTCTGCGCGTCCGTCAACCCATAATCAGGGCTTTCGCGCGGGATCAGGTAGTGCACATCAAACAGATTCCACGCGACAATCGCCACCACAAAAACCACCGCGCCGGAGATCTTGCCCAGCCAGCCTTTTTTGCGAAACATGCCAACGACGATAGCAATCACCGCCCCGATATAACCCGCCAACAATACGTGTGCCCAGTTCATTAACCATCCTTATACAAAACAGTCTCTGTTGCGGGGATATATTTCCCCTTCGTGTGTTTTGATTATTACGGCAGCAGCGAGCGATTTCCAGCCACCAGATTTTGCTAATGGAAACAGGAAAGGTAAAACCGCGCGACGATTAGCGCCGCGCGTCAGAGAAGGGAGTCAGGCTGGCACGCCGCTGTGGAAGCGGAATTCATCGTCGGGAGAAGTAATCAATGCGGCTTCTACTTCGCCAAAGAACCGCACCCGACTACTGATATCGTCGGCAGAAACCTGCTGTGCCAGCGCCAGATAGTCCTGATAGTGCCGCGCCTCGGATCGCAGCAGAGAAAGATAAAATGCCTGTAAATCGTCATCCAAATACGGCGCCAGCGCGGCGAACCGTTCACAAGAACGCGCCTCAATGTAGGCCCCGCAAATCAGTTTGTCGATTAGCGTTAATGGCTCGTGGGTTCGCACCTCTTTGAGCATGCCTTTGGCATAACGGCTGGCGGTAATTTTGACGTAGGGAATGTTGCGGCTCATCATCGCCTCACGCACCTGCCAGAAGTGGTGCAGCTCTTCTTTGATCAGCAAAACCATGCTGTCGATCAGCTTGCGCCCCCACGGGTCGTCAGTTTGCGGCATTACGCTTTTGCTTATCTGTTTATTCAGCGCGATAAAATCCGGTTCATCCCCTTCTCTGAAAGCATACGCTTCATAGGGTTTCAGCCAGTCCAGTAGCGCCTGCGATCCCTGTTTATCTGCAACATACTTACGCACCAGCAGCATGGCCGTTTGCGCCGCTTTCAGCTCGCAGACGAGATGATCCGTCAGTAACAGAGGGAGATTCGCCGGGGCTCGCGCTTTATCAAGCCAGGCCTGGGGCGTTTTACAGTGCAGGAAGTTGTGGATCGGGGAGAGTATTTGCAGGTAATCCATACGTTATCCTTGGCCTACGGCAGCAGACGCTACCGTAGGTCAGCAGATGACTTAGTGACGCACGCCGTCATCATCTTCGTCGACGAGGTCTTCATCGTCGCCGTCTTCACCTTCTTCGCCGTTCGGGTCTTCAAAATAGGTGCCCCAACCGTCGTATTCCACATCAAATTTTTCAGCCAGGTTCATCAGTTGCTCAACCTGAGCGTCGATCAACTCGGCATTCAGAGCACATTCGCTCAGGATGTCACAGCAAATAACCGTGTCGCCCTCTTCCACCTCCAGCTCTTCCGGCTCGGTCACTTCATAACCCAGCTTGAAGGCTTCTACTGCCGCTTTTTCCAGGGTCTCAAAGTCGTCCGCGGAAAGGTGATGCTCGATGGTGTACAGCGCGTCTGGATCGCTGCCATCTTCGAGTAACTCTTCAATAATCAAGCGCGTTTCTTCACGCTGTTCTTCCAGTAGTTCCGGGTTTGCCATGGCTCATTCCTCATAATGTCCTGCCGATACTCTTATTGTCACATACCGCTGTCATTGCCTCCACCTTTCCAGGAAAGATTTGTTAAACAAGGTTGCAAATGAATAAACATCCATATAAATTGAATTTTAATTCAATAAATGGCCTAAGCCATGTGAGGGAACTATGTCTGCGTTTTATCAGAAACATTTTTTGAAACTGCTTGATTTCACCTCTGCTGAACTCACGTCACTGCTCCAGCTCGCCGCGCAGCTCAAGACGGATAAGAAAAACGGTACAGAGGTCGCTAAACTCACCGGTAAAAACATCGCGCTCATCTTCGAAAAAGACTCAACCCGCACCCGTTGCTCTTTCGAAGTTGCCGCATACGATCAGGGCGCGCGCGTGACGTATCTCGGGCCGAGCGGCAGCCAGATTGGTCATAAAGAGTCGATCAAAGACACCGCCCGCGTACTCGGTCGTATGTACGACGGTATTCAGTATCGGGGCCACGGTCAGGAAATTGTCGAGACGCTGGCGGAATATGCCGGAGTTCCGGTTTGGAACGGATTAACCAACGAATTTCACCCCACCCAGTTGCTGGCGGATTTACTCACGATGCAGGAACACCTGCCGGGTAAAGCGTTTAATGAGATGGTGCTGGTCTACACCGGCGATGCCCGCAACAATATGGGCAATTCCATGCTGGAAGCCGCTGCGTTAACCGGACTGGATCTGCGCCTGGTCGCGCCCCAGGCCTGCTGGCCGGAGGAAAGCCTCGTTGCGGAGTGTAAAGCGCTGGCACAGAAAAACGGCGGCAATATAACGCTAACCGAAGATGTCGCCACAGGCGTGAAAGGCGCGGACTTCATCTATACCGACGTCTGGGTATCGATGGGCGAAGCGAAAGAGAAATGGGCCGAACGTATTGCGCAGTTGCGTAAGTACCAGGTTAATAGCGCGATGATGACGTTGACCGGCAATCCGCAGGTGAAATTCCTGCACTGCCTGCCCGCGTTCCATGACGATCAAACCACGCTTGGCAAACGAATGGCGCAGGAATATGGTCTGCACGGCGGCATGGAAGTGACCGACGAGGTGTTTGAGTCACCCGCCAGTATCGTATTTGATCAGGCGGAAAACCGGATGCACACCATCAAAGCGGTGATGGTCGCGACGCTTTCCAAATCATAGCGTTGCGCGATTGAATTGCCGGATGGCGATGCTGACGCACCTTATCCGGCCTACCATCGTGCTTCCATAGGCCGGGTAAGTCGCCCCCGGCAAACCGGTTTATGCTACCCGCATTTTCACCACGGCTTTGCGTACCAGCGCCGGAGCGCCGACCGCGCACAGCGGTTTATGCACTTCGCCCGGATAAAAGACGACGAAGTCACCTTCGTTCAGCACCACCGTTTTCTCCTGTTCGCCTTCCGGCAGGAAGGCGATATCTTTATCCGCCAACCAGTCAGTTTCCGGTGCGCCCGCAGGCTGCGTGCTGAAAGTCATGCCTTCCTGACCTTTGAGCAGGATCTGAATATCCAGATAGCGAGCATGATATTCGGCGCGGCGCTGCGCAAACGGCTCCGTCATATCTTCAGCAATCAGATAGAACAGACGTTCGCCGTCGATGTCGTGCTTACCCTTTTCCGTCGCATCCGTCACGTGCGCTTTAATGTGCTCAATCGCCTGACGCAGCTCTTCCGGCAGCCAGGCATCCAGGTTGTGAATATTGCCGACAATCATTTCAAACCCCTTAATTAAAACATCGTTTCATTTTAGTTGTTATACGAAAAAACGGTCTGCCATACCACTGCTATTTGCCGATATTTTGCGTCAACGCATGTTTATCGCTGATGATGTTAAATAATTGCTAATAGCCAGCAACAGGTTATGCATAAACTCTGCATAAATTTCGTCTCATACCTTTCAACTCCGTTACTAACTCACTGTTATAGAAAGCTTTGTTAGAAAAACCAGCTATCGATCACAGTTTACGTCTCCTTCGTTATCTTTCTTCATCGTCATATTTATTTTGAAATAAACCTTACAGCACAAATAATAAAATAATAGATTCGCATAAAAATTCATTAAATATAGAAAAACATATAAAAATCAACGCACTGTTTAATTTATTAAATATTTAGATATGTACATAAAATTAACACAGTTAAATAACAAGACATATTCCTGCGTAGTAATTCAATTATTCATGTTTTTATTTTTTAAATTCTCAGAGCCATCTCATAAATTAAACAACAAATGCCAAACATCGACCTGACTGTGAAATGAATCACGTTTCTCTATCAAATAAGATCTAAATATAGATTCTGAAATCAGCTGAAAAATCATGACTGCAATAAACATTATTTGCAGGCACCTCCTCTTTATTTTTTAAAATCGTATTAAAGGAATAATGATGGAAAAGCATTATGTCGGGTCTGAAATCGGTCAATTACGTAGCGTAATGCTACATCGCCCTAACCTCAGCCTAAAAAGGCTGACGCCATCAAATTGCCAGGAATTGCTTTTTGATGATGTTCTTTCGGTAGAACGTGCAGGAGAAGAGCATGACATTTTCGCCAACACGTTACGTCAACAGGGAATTGAGGTTCTGTTACTCACTGATTTATTGACACAAACTCTGGATATCCCCGATGCCAAAAGCTGGCTACTGGATACACAAATTTCTGATTATCGCCTTGGCCCCGCTTTCGCCACGGATATTCGCGCCTGGCTTGCAGATATGCAGCACCGGGAGCTCGCCCGACATTTAAGCGGTGGGCTGACATACGGAGAAATTCCTGCCTCAATCAAAAATATGGTGGTCGATACTCACGATATTAATGACTTTATTATGAAGCCATTACCAAACCACTTATTTACCCGCGACACCTCATGCTGGATATATAACGGCGTATCCATTAATCCGATGGCAAAAACTGCACGTCAACGAGAAACTAATAACTTGCGGGCGATTTACCGTTGGCATCCACAATTTGCCGATGGTGATTTTATTAAATATTTCGGCGATGAAAATATTAATTACGACCACGCCACATTAGAAGGTGGAGATGTGCTGGTCATTGGTCGCGGCGCAGTTCTCATCGGTATGTCGGAACGTACCACGCCGCAGGGCATTGAATTCCTTGCCCAGTCGCTCTTTAAGCATCGCCAGGCAGAACGCGTCATCGCAGTCGAACTGCCGAAACATCGCTCCTGTATGCACCTCGATACCGTCATGACCCACATCGATATCGATACCTTCTCCGTCTACCCGGAAGTGGTGCGCCCGGATGTCCAGTGCTGGACCCTGACACCAGACGGGCGCGGCGGCCTGAAACGCACCCAGGAAAGTACGCTGGTACATGCCCTCGAAAAAGCACTTGGCCTCGACCAGATCAATCTGATCACCACCGGTGGCGACGCCTTCGAAGCTGAACGCGAACAGTGGAATGACGCGAACAATGTTCTGACGCTGCGCCCCGGGGTTGTGGTGGGCTACGAACGCAACATCTGGACCAACGAGAAATACGACAAAGCTGGCATCACTGTTTTACCCATTCCTGGCGACGAACTGGGACGTGGGCGCGGCGGTGCGCGCTGCATGAGTTGCCCGCTGGAACGCGACGGTATTTAAGGAGACGTTATGGAAAACAAACCTACCCTGGTTGTGGCGCTGGGCGGCAATGCACTACTCAAACGCGGCGAACCGCTGGAAGCCGACATCCAACGCAAGAATATTGAGCTGGCGGCAAGAACTCTCGCTCAGCTCACGCAGCAGTGGCGCGTAATTCTGGTACACGGCAATGGCCCGCAGGTTGGACTTTTGGCGTTACAAAACAGTGCTTATGCCAACGTCACCCCCTATCCGCTCGATATTCTCGGCGCAGAAAGTCAGGGAATGATTGGCTATATGCTGCAACAGGCCCTGAAAAACCAGCTCCCACAGCGTGAAATTAGTGTCCTGCTGACTCAGGTTGAAGTCGATGCCCACGATCCGGCCTTCAGCAATCCCACCAAATATATCGGGCCGATTTATGACGAACCCCAGGCCCACGCGTTACAGGCGGAAAAAGGCTGGGTTTTCAAAGCCGATGGTAAAGCATTCCGCCGTGTTGTGCCCTCTCCACAACCCAAACGAATCGTGGAAAGTGACGCCATTCGCACACTGATCGCCCGCGATCATCTGGTTATCTGCAACGGCGGTGGCGGCGTACCGGTGGTGGAAAAAGCCGATGGCTACCACGGTATTGAAGCGGTGATCGACAAAGATCTCTCCGCCGCCCTGCTCGCCAAACAAATCCACGCCGATGCGCTGCTGATCCTGACCGATGCCGATGCGGTGTATCTCGACTGGGGCAAACCTACCCAGCGCCCGCTGGCCCAGGTTACGCCGGAACGGCTCGGCGAAATGCAATTCGACGCCGGTTCAATGGGCCCCAAAGTCACCGCCTGCGCGGAATTTGTCTCTCACTGTCACGGGATTGCTGGCATCGGCTCGTTGGCTGACGGTTCGGCCATTCTCGCCGGTGACAAAGGCACGCTAATTCGGCGCGAAACCACTGATGTTAACGCTTAAGGCTTTTTTTGCTGGGTAAAGCGAAGCCTTATCCAGCCTACATAAGGATATTTTCATGACTGTTAACCTGAAAAATCGCAATTTTCTCAAATTGCTGGACTACACCCCAACGGAAATCCAGTACCTGATCGATCTGGCTATCGAGTTAAAAACGGCAAAAAAAGCCGGGCGCGAAAGGCAAACGCTGGTTGGTAAAAATATCGCGCTAATCTTCGAAAAAACGTCAACTCGCACCCGCTGCGCCTTTGAAGTCGGCGCTTTCGATCAGGGCGCACAGGTGACCTACCTTGGCCCAAGCGGCTCGCAGATTGGTCATAAAGAGTCGATGAAAGATACCGCCCGCGTGTTAGGTCGCATGTATGACGGTATTGAATACCGCGGCTACGGCCAGGAGATCGTGGAAGAACTGGGGCAGTTCGCTGGTGTGCCGGTCTGGAACGGGCTGACGAATGAATTCCACCCTACGCAGATCCTCGCGGATCTGATGACCATGCTGGAACACGCCCCGGGTAAAACCTTACCCGAACTGAGCTTCGCTTACCTCGGTGACGCCCGCAATAACATGGGCAATTCGCTGATGGTCGGCGCGGCGAAAATGGGGATGGATATTCGTCTGGTCGCACCGAAATCCTTCTGGCCGGACGAGGCGCTGGTTGCCGAATGCCGTGAAATCGCCAGCGTGACGGGCGCGCGCATTACGCTCACAGAGGATGTTGAGGAAGGCGTTTACGACGTGGACTTTCTCTACACCGATGTCTGGGTTTCGATGGGAGAACCCAAAGAGGCGTGGGCAGAACGCGTCAGCCTGATGACGCCTTATCAAATTAACCAGCAGGTCATCGATGCGACCGGCAATCCCAATGTGAAATTCATGCACTGCCTGCCCGCCTTCCATAACGAGCACACCAAAGTGGGCCGTGAAATCGAAGCGGCTTACGGCCTGAAAGGGCTTGAAGTCACGGAGGAGGTATTTGAGTCAGCGCATTCCATCGTCTTCGACGAAGCAGAAAACCGGATGCATACCATCAAAGCGGTCATGGTAGCGACACTCGGCGACTAACCCCAGCGGGCATGTGTCGCCTGGCGGCATATGCCCAAGCTATCCGGAGAACATCATGGGCAAATTCAAATTTCCCAGCGCGTATACCATCCTGTTTATTCTTATTGCGCTCGTCGCCGTTATGACCTGGATTGTCCCTGCCGGGAAATACCAGATGGCGATGAATGCCACCCTGGGCAAAGAAGTGCCGGTTGCCGGTACCTATGCCCCAACAGAGGCGCATCCACAAGGTTTAACGGCTGTACTGCTGGCTCCGATTGACGGGCTTTATAACCACGAAACCTACACCGCAGGCGCGATTGATGTGGCGTTGTTTGTCCTGATTATTGGCGGGTTTCTCGGCGTGGTAAACAAAACGGGCGCCATCGACGCCGGAATCGAACGCGTGACGGTCAGGCTGAATGGCAAAGAAGAGTGGATGATCCCCATCCTGATGGGACTTTTCGCCGCCGGAGGCACGATTTACGGCATGGCGGAAGAATCACTCCCTTTCTACACCTTATTGGTTCCGGTCATGATGGCTGCGCGCTTTGATCCACTGGTTGCTGCTGCAACCGTTTTGCTTGGCGCAGGCATCGGCACCCTAGGTTCAACAATCAACCCTTTCGCAACGGTTATCGCCGCTAACGCCGCCGGGATCCCCTTCACCCAGGGAATGCTGATGCGCATACTGCTGCTGGTCGTCGGCTATGTTATCTGTGTGGTATGGGTCATGCGCTATGCACGGAAAGTTCGCAGCCATCCTGAGCTTTCCATCGTGGCCGATAAAATGGAGGAAAACCGTGCCCATTTTCTCGGTAGTCGCACCAATACCAATCTTGAATTCACGGCTACGCGTAAGTGGATCCTGCTGATATTCGCCGCCGCCTTTGCAGTGATGATTTATGGCGTCGCGGTGCTCGGCTGGTGGATGGCTGAAATATCTGGGGTTTTTCTGGCATCTGCGATTATCGTCGGCGTAATTGCCCGCATGAGTGAAGAAGCATTCACCAGTACCTTCATTGACGGGGCTCGGGATCTGCTCGGCGTGGCGCTGATTATCGGCATTGCGCGCGGTATCGTCGTGGTGATGGACAACGGCATGATCACCCACACCATTTTGCACAGCGCCGAAAATTTAGTCTCCGGTCTGTCCACCACCATTTTCATCAATGTGACTTACTGGCTGGAAGTCTTGCTCTCCTTCCTGGTCCCTTCCTCGTCTGGCCTGGCGGTGCTCACGATGCCATTATGGCCCCGCTGGCTGACTTCGCCCATGTGCAAAGGGATCTGGTCGTCACCGCGTATCAATCCGCTTCCGGCATTGTGAATCTGATTACCCCCACCTCAGCGGTTGTGATGGGAGGGTTGGCCATCGCTCGTGTTCCTTATGTGCGCTACCTGAAATGGGTCGCACCACTGCTGCTAATTCTGACGGTACTGAACATGGTTGTTCTGAGTATCGGCGCGATGCTGTAGTCCTGTTGGCCGTCGGATCCCGACGGCTTTTTTGAGCGCGCTCTCGTTTTTCTGCACAACCGCCCGTTTGAGCCGTTATTGATACTGCAAATGTGGTGAATTTCGCCATCGCATTGATACAAATGATAAATTTAGGGTGTTTTTATGAAGGAATTCGATGATTACTCGACCAAAGAGCAGAAACAGTTGGCGATTTGTCAGCGCCTGATTAGCGAAAAAAGCTACCTGTCTCAGGAAGCGCTTCGCCGCGATCTACAACACCATGGTTTCACCGGGATTAGCCAGTCAACGGTATCTCGTCTGCTGAAACTGCTCGGTGCTATAAAAATAAGAAATACAAAAGGGCAAAAAATTTATTCTGTAAATCCGCAATCACGACCCGCGCCTGATGCTGCCCGATCGATTGCTGAAATGGTGGTCAGCGTGGAACACAATAGCGAGTTTATCCTCATCCACACGGCGGCAGGCTATGGTCGCGCCGTAGCCAGAATCCTCGATTATCACGCGTTGCCAGAAATTCTCGGCGTCATTGCCGGTAGCAGTATTGTCTGGGTCGCGCCGCGGGTGGTACAGCGAACGGGCCTGGTCCACAAGCAGATTAATTATCTATTCAAAATGAATTAAAATTCATAAGAACCGTTTGCGATGAATAAATAGTGCATTTTTCGCTTGATCCCATAACGGAGCTGAGTATAATCGCGGACAATTTGCCGGGAGGATGTATGGTTCAGTGTGTACGACATTTTGTCTTACCGCGTATGAAAAAGGACGCAGGCCTGCCGTTTTTCTTTCCGTTGATCACCCATTCCGAGCCCCTCAATTGAGGGGCTTTTTTTTTGCCCAGGCGTCAGGAGATAAACATGGCTAACCCGCTCTATCAAAAACACATCATTTCCATAAACGACCTCAGCCGCGATGACCTTAATCTGGTCCTCGCGACGGCGGCGAAATTAAAAGCTAACCCGCAGCCAGAGCTGTTAAAACATAAGGTCATCGCCAGTTGCTTCTTTGAAGCGTCAACCCGCACCCGTTTATCTTTTGAAACCTCCATGCACCGTCTGGGCGCCAGCGTGGTGGGTTTCTCTGACAGCAGCAACACGTCGCTTGGCAAAAAAGGCGAAACTCTGGCCGACACCATTTCCGTCATCAGCACCTATGTCGACGCCATCGTGATGCGTCATCCGCAGGAAGGTGCCGCGCGTCTGGCAACCGAGTTCTCCGGTAACGTGCCGGTACTGAACGCCGGCGACGGTTCCAACCAGCATCCCACCCAAACGCTGCTGGATCTGTTTACCATTCAGGAAACGCAGGGCCGCCTGGACAATCTGCAAATCGCCATGGTGGGTGACCTGAAATATGGCCGCACCGTCCACTCCCTGACCCAGGCGCTGGCAAAGTTCGAAGGTAACCGCTTCTACTTCATCGCCCCGGACGCGCTGGCCATGCCGCAATACATTCTGGATATGCTGAATGAAAAAGGTATCGCCTGGAGCCTGCATGGCACTATCGAAGAGGTAATGGCGGAGGTCGATATCCTCTACATGACCCGCGTACAAAAAGAGCGTCTGGACCCGTCCGAATACGCCAATGTGAAAGCACAGTTTGTTCTGCGTGCCAGCGATCTGAACGGTGCCAGAGCGAACATGAAGGTGCTGCATCCGCTGCCGCGCATCGATGAAATCACCACCGACGTCGACAAGACGCCGCACGCCTGGTATTTCCAGCAGGCTGGCAACGGCATCTTCGCCCGCCAGGCGTTACTGGCACTGGTACTGAATAGCGAACTGGCACTGTAAGGGAGAAAAAGAGATGACACACGATAACAAACTGCAGGTTGAAGCCATCAAACGTGGCACCGTAATTGACCATATTCCCGCACAGGTTGGTTTTAAGCTGCTGACGTTGTTCAAACTGACTGAAACCGACCAGCGTATCACCATCGGCCTGAACCTGCCGTCTGGCGAGATGGGCCGTAAAGACCTGATTAAAATCGAAAATACGTTCCTGACCGACGAGCAGGTAAACCAGCTCTCCCTGTACGCTCCGCAGGCAACGGTAAACCGCATTGACGATTATGACGTGGTGGGTAAATCACGTCCGAGCCTGCCTGAACGTATCGATAACGTGCTGGTTTGCCCGAACAGCAACTGCATCAGCCATGCTGAACCAGTATCGTCCAGTTTTTCAGTGAAAAAGCGCGCTGACGACATCGCACTCAAATGCAAATACTGTGAAAAAGAGTTTTCGCATTATGTGGTGCTGGCCAACTAATTGGTGTTGGTAATGATTTCCCGGCTCCCTATAATGGCCGGGAACATTCTATTACCGCTGTAATTCAGGAGAAATCATGAGCAAGACTATCGCGACGGAAAATGCACCAGCAGCAATCGGCCCATACGTTCAGGGCGTTGACCTGGGTAGCATGGTAATCACTTCCGGTCAGATCCCGGTCGATCCGAAAACCGGTGCCGTATCGGAAGACGTGTCCGCTCAGGCGCGTCAGTCGCTGGAAAACGTACAAGCTATCGTTGAAGCAGCAGGCCTGAAAGTGGGCGACATCGTAAAAACTACCGTCTTCGTTAAAGACCTGAACGATTTCGCAACCGTAAACGCGACCTACGAAGCATTCTTCACCGAGCACAACGCCACCTTCCCGGCGCGTTCTTGCGTGGAAGTTGCCCGTCTGCCGAAAGACGTGAAAATCGAGATTGAAGCGATCGCCGTTCGTCGCTAAGTCTTTTTGTGCCGGATGGCAGCTTCGCCTTATCCGGCCTACGCAAGCATAGTTTGCAGGCCCGGTAAGCGCGAGCGCCACCGGGCATTTATCACATCACACCAAACAGTCTCGGCAGGAACAGCGAAATCGCCGGAATGTACGTGACGATCATCAGCACCAGGAACAGCACGAAGTAGAACGGCAGCATCGCCTTCACCACCTGCTCAATTTTCTGCTTACTCACCGCACTGGCCACAAACAGCACCGACCCTACCGGTGGCGTTATCAGGCCGATCCCTAAATTCACCAGCATGATCATCCCAAAATGGACCGGATCAATGCCGAGCGCGTTGGTTACCGGTAGCAAAACCGGCGTCAAAATCAGGATCAGCGGCGCCATATCCATCAGCGTACCGATCAGCAACAGCATGATGTTAATGCACATCAGGATGACGTATTTGTTGTCCGAGATGCTGGTGAAAGCTTCGGTGATACGCATCGGCAACTGCATATAGGTCATGACGGCACCGAACGCGGCGGCAAAACCTATCAGGATCATGACGATAGTGACCGTTTTCACCGTACGGAACATCAGCTTCGGCAGTTCAGACCATTTATAGTCACGATAGATAAACATGGTGACAAAGAAGGCCCACAGACAGGCAATCGCCGCAGATTCCGTCGCGGTAAAGATACCTGACAAGATACCGCCCATGATGATCACAACGGTCATTAAGCCCCACAGCGTATCGACGAATATCTTCAGCGCCTGGCGAAACGGTACGCGCTCCCCTTTTGGATAACCGCGTTTGTGCGCAAAAGCGACGCACATCACCATCAGGCTGAAGCTTAACAGCAGGCCCGGTAGGATCCCGGCGATGAACAGAGCGGCAATCGACACCGTCCCGCCCGTTGCCAGCGAGTAGATAACCGAGTTATGGCTCGGCGGCGTGAGGATCGCCTGCACCGAGCCGCTGGCAGTGACCGCTGCAGCAAAGTCGCGTGGATAACCTTTTTTATCCATCTCCGGGATCATTACCGAACCGATAGACGCGGTATCGGCCACCGACGATCCAGAAATTGCGCCAAAAAAGGTCGAGGCCACAATGTTGACCAGCGACAGCCCGCCGCGAATAAAGCCAACGAAAATATAGGCAAAGTTTACCAGCCGCCGCGCAATGCCCCCTTCGGCCATAATAGCCCCGGCTAAAATAAAGAACGGGATCGCCAGTAGCGAAAACTTGTTCACCCCACTGGTCAGTTGGATCATCACCGCTTCCAGCGGAATATCAATGTACCAGGCCCCAATGATGGCGCTAATGCCAACCGCGTACGCTACCGGTACCCCAATCGCCAGCATAATGCCGAGCGTAAAGACGAGAATAAATGCATCCATCTGCTTTCCTTTCTGAAATGGGGGCGGTAACTAGCTGGTCGATCCCAGCATGACAACAGGACGTTGGTACTGCGAGCCACGGCAGATCTTCTCAACGATAAACAGCAGCGTAATAGCAGAGCCAATCGGCAACGGGAGATAGTTTTGCCCGGCGCTTAAAATTGGGAATTCCGCCACGGGCTGTTCCCACAGTTCGAGGCATAGCATGGAGCCGTACCACAGAATGAACAGGCTTATCGCCATTAACATAACGTCTGCGACTACCGAGCAGTAACGGCGGGAAGATTCCCCCAGACGGTCAATCACCATGCTTACCGCGATATGCGAACCTGCGCGATAGCTCACCGCCGCGCCAATAAAGGTGAATGTCACCATACAAAGAATGGCGACTGGCTCAGGCCATGACAGGGCGTTATTCAGGACATAACGCGCGAATATGCCAATGGGGATAATGGCGACCATAACCAATAATGCGATACCGGCAATCCACATTGACACTCGATAAAGAAAATCCATTACCGATGAATAGCATTCACCCATAATTATCACCTCGAATTAATCAAAAGACTCAGGCGGAGGATTGATATCCTCCACCCGATGAATTACTTCACATCCTGAATACGTTTGATCAAATCCTGGTGGTCTTTACCGTAATTATCCCGTACTGACTGCGTGGCTTTATAGAAATAGTCCGTATCAATATCGTGGAACTGAACACCGTTGGCTTTCATGGTCTCCAGCGATTTCGCATTATAATCCTGCCAAAGTTTACGTTGCTCTACCTGGGCCTCTTTAGCGAGTTTAATAATGAGTTCCTGGTCTTCTTTTTTTAACTTATCCCATTTGGCTTTCGAGAACAGAAAAAGCTCAGGAATAATAAAGTGTTTACTCCAGGTATAGTTTTTCACGACCGGCAAATAGTTATGCGCAACAAACGTTGGCGGGTTATTTTCCGTACCATCAATAACGCCGGTCTGCATGCCGCTAAATACTTCACTGACACCCATCACAATGGAGTTAGCGCCCATCGCTTTTAGGGTATCCAGCGCTATCGGACTGGCCTGAACGCGGATTTTCATGCCGTGCAAATCTTCCGGTTTCACTACCGGATTCTTGGTGATCAGGTTGCGCGTTCCCGCATCCATCCAGCCAAGGAACACCAGTCGTGATTTGGTATTGGCTGTCAGACGGTCGCCAATCTCCTGACCAATCATGCCGTCGAGAACCTTATGCATATGGTCCTCATCGCGGAAAATATATGGCAGGGTAAACACGTTTATTTCAGGGAGAATTGCGGCAACTGGCGTCATTGAGACGCGAATAATATCAATGGCGCCTAATTGCGCCTGTTCAATCATCTGTTTTTCATCGCCTAACACACCACCTGGAAATGTTTTGATCTCCAGACGACCTTCGGTCGCGGCGCTAAGTTTCTCCCCCATATGTTTCACTGCAACAACGTTCGGGTAATCAGCCGGATGCACATCTGCGGCGCGAAAGGTTTGTGCCAGCGTTGCATGACTCGCCAGTAATACAGACGCGCCAATACACAGACTTAACAGGTTTTTTGTCAGTTTCATTTGTCCTTCTCCAGAAGTTCATAATATCCATTAACAGGAATAGCTTGCAGAGCAAATGACTGCCGGAATTAAAAACGGGCAGCGAGAAACTTTCTTAACGACGTTACCTGCGCAGACTAACTGGTGTAACAATTTATTTCGATGACTGCGTTCACAAAAAATCGCAGATGCTTATAATTTTTAGCACGCTGTTTCATTTTTGCAACACAGATCGTTTTATTGATAAAAAAACAACGCAAAGAAGGCAATTTGATACTAATTACCCGCGTTAGCATTTCAATAAAAATAAAACACCAATATTTCGGGAGAATATCTTTCGAATGAAAAAGAGAAATGCAGGAGAGTATTAACACCCTCCTGCAAAGAATTTGAGGATTACTGCCAGCCGTAGCGGCGGCTATAAAAACCTTTCACGAGCTGGGTTAATGTCATGTAGCCCGCCAGAATCGCAATCAGCCACGGGAAGTAGCTCAGCGGCAGCGCCTGCAATTGCAGATAGTTGGCCAGCGGCGAGAACGGTAATGCAATGCCTACCACCATGACCACCAGCGTCATCAGCATCAGCGGCCATGCAGCGCGGCTTTGGATGAACGGCACGCGGCGGGTACGGATCATATGCACAATCAGCGTTTGCGACAGCAGGCCTACCACGAACCAGCCAGACTGGAACAACGTCTGATGTTCTGGCGTATTCGCATGGAAGACGAACCACATCAGGCAAAATGTCAGAATGTCGAAGATCGAGCTGATCGGTCCAAAGAAGATCATAAAGCGCCCCAACTCGCTGGGATTCCAGCGCTGCGGCTTTTTGATCTGCTCTTCGTCGACGTTATCAAACGGAATCGCCACCTGGGATACATCGTACAGCAGGTTCTGAATCAGTAAGTGCAGCGGCAACATCGGCAGGAACGGTAAGAAGGCGCTCGCCACCAGCACGCTAAACACGTTACCGAAGTTAGAACTGGCCGTCATTTTGATATACTTCAGCATGTTAGAAAAAGTACGGCGTCCTTCGATCACCCCTTCTTCCAGCACCATCAGACTCTTTTCCAGCAGGATGATATCAGCGGCTTCACGCGCAATATCAACCGCGCCGTCAACGGAGATACCAATGTCCGCCGCGCGCAGCGCCGGGGCATCGTTAATACCATCCCCCATAAAGCCAACCACATGACCTTCGCGCTTGAGCAGCGTGACAATGCGCTCTTTGTGCATCGGCGTCAGACGAGCAAACAGCGTGGTGCGCTGGGCCAGCGTTGCCAGCTCATCGTCGCTTAACCCTTCAATGCTGCTGCCGATAACCACATCGCCCGCATCCAGCCCCACTTCGTGACACACTTTCGCCGCCACCAGCTCGCTATCGCCAGTCAGGATTTTCACCGTAATACCGCTGGCTTTCAGCGCTTTGAGCGCTGGCGCGGTGGTCTCTTTCGGCGGATCGAGGAACGCAATATAGCCTTCGAGGATCAGATCTGATTCATCAATACGCTGGTAATCACCCTCACGCGCAGGCAGGTATTTCGTCGCCACCGCCACCACGCGCAGCCCCTGGCGGTTCAGCGTATCCGTGACGCGCTTCACCCGACGCAGCATGTTGTCATCTAACGGGACAACCTCACCGCTGTAGCGCACCTGGGTGCAGACGCTGAGGATCTCCTGCAGCGCGCCTTTGCACACCAGCTGATGCACATCGGTTTCTTCAGCGACCACCACCGACATGCGGCGGCGTTCGAAGTCAAACGGGATCTCATCAATTTTCTGCCAGCGGGTAGAGAGCTGTCGGGCTGATTCTTCGTCCACGCCTTCCAGCACTGCCGTATCCAGCAGATTCTTCAACCCGGTCTGGTAATGACTGTTCAACCACGCAGAATGCAGGACGTGCTCGCTGGGCTTACCAGATATATCTGTATGATTCTCAAGTACAATTTTGTCTTGTGTCAGGGTGCCCGTTTTATCGGTACACAGGATATCCATCGCGCCAAAGTTCTGAATGGCGTCGAGGTGTTTGACGATGACCTTTTGTTTTGACAGCTTCACCGCCCCGCGCGCCAGCGTCGAGGTGACGATCATCGGCAACATTTCCGGGGTCAGCCCCACCGCGACAGACAGGGCAAACAGCGCCGCTTCCCACCAGTCGCCTTTGGTATAGCCGTTGATGATGAGCACAATCGGCGCCATCACCAGCATAAAACGGATCAGCAGCATGCTGACGCGACTGATCCCTTTCTGGAAAGCATTCTGCTCGCTTTCCTGCTCGCTGACGCGGCCCGCCAGTTGCCCGAACCAGGTATTGGCTCCGGTCGCAATCACGATGGCCTGCGCCGTGCCGCTCACCACGTTGGTGCCCATAAAGCACAGGGTATCGCATTCGAGCGGGTTGCTTTGCTGCGGGTCGCGGCTGGTTGCGACTTTCTCCACCGGCAGCGATTCACCGGTCAGCGAAGCCTGGGCCACGAACAGGTCACGAGCCTGCACCACACGCAGATCGGCCGGGATCATATCCCCTGCCGCCAGCTTAATGATATCGCCGGGAACTAACTGGTCGATCGGCAGTTCAACCCAGCCGTTCTCTCCTTTCTCGTTGATAACGCGTAGCACCGTAGCGGTGTTACTGACCATCGCCTTCAGCGCATCTGCCGCTTTGGTGGAACGCGCCTCCTGCACAAAATTCAGTAACGTAGAGATGACGACCATCAGAGCAATGACGCCAGCGGCAAACAGATCTTCGGTGGCATAGGAAATCGCACCGAGGATGGTCAACAAAATATTAAACGGGTTACGGTAGCAGACCCACAGATGCACCCACCACGGCGACGGCTTCTGCGCCGGCAGTTGGTTCTCACCATGTAATTCGCGAGCGTTTTCCACTTCTGCGGCGTTTAATCCTTCCGGGTGCGCGCCAAACGTTTTCCACAGCGCGGCTTCGTCCATCAGCGCCATTTTCAGACAATGTTCGCTCAGCGATGGTGGGATCGGCGTGCTGGCAACGGTCTGGGCATTAGGCAACGGATCGCGATGCACCAGACGATGTGGTAAATGGCGGTTTAGCCGGGCAAATAGCTGGCGAGTAATATTTTTGAACATAGGCAGTCCCTCTGCGCCAGTCTCAACAGGCGCAGTAAATCCTTCAGGCTTGGCAAAGCCTTACCTGATGGCAATATTAAATTCACAACAGGGACGTCAGAACGTCACTGTCTTACTGCTCCGGTAAGACAGTGAAAGACAGGCTTACCGGAAAGGGGAGTTTCTCCATCTCGGGAGAGGGGTGGGATCGGGATCCATATAGCCTCCGGTAAGTGAATGATTTGCGCTGCGGATTATACGCAGAAAACCATAAGGTTTGTGGCAATTATGGCAGTATGATAAACCATGGAAACTAAACCAAACGTATACCAGACTTTGCCCATTGCGCTGCGCTTGAGTAAAGTTATTCTCTATTTGGCATAACTTCACACGCAACACGGGAAAACAGGATGCAAAACCGGCTGACAATTAAAGACATCGCCCGCTTAAGCGGTGTGGGAAAATCAACCGTTTCCCGTGTGCTTAACAATGAAAGCGGCGTGAGCGAACGCACCCGCGAACGCGTTGAAGCGGTGATGAATCAGCACGGTTTTTCCCCTTCCCGCTCCGCACGCGCCATGCGTGGACAAAGTGACAAGGTGGTGGCGATCATCGTCACGCGTCTGGACTCGCTTTCGGAAAATCTCGCCGTGCAAACCATGCTGCCCGCCTTTTATGAGCAGGGTTACGACCCGATCATGATGGAAAGCCAGTTCTCGCCCGAGCTGGTTGAAGAGCATCTCGGCATGCTCAGACGCCGCAATATTGACGGCGTGGTGCTGTTTGGTTTTACCGGCATAAGTGAATCCATGCTCGCCTCCTGGCAGGATTCGCTGGTGCTGCTGGCAAGAGATGCCAAAGGCTTTGCCTCCGTCTGCTATGACGATGAAGGCGCCATTCGCACCCTGATGCAGCGTTTATACGATCGCGAGCATCGCCATATCAGCTTTCTTGGCGTTCCCCATAGCGACGTGACCACCGGTAAGCGCCGCCATGAAGCCTACCTGGCGTTCTGTAAGAACCACAAACTGCATCCTGTAGCCGCGCTACCGGGTCTTGCCATGAAGCAGGGTTATGAGCAGGCCGCCAACGTCATCACCCCGGAAACCACTGCCTTAGTCTGCGCGACGGATACCCTCGCCCTTGGTGTCAGCAAATATCTGCAAGAGCAGCGAATTGAGAATCTACAGCTGGCGAGCGTGGGCAGTACGCCGCTGATGAAATTCCTCCATCCGGAAATTATCACCGTCGATCCAGGATATGCCGAAGCCGGACGACAAGCGGCCTCGCAGCTGATCGAGCAGATCAATGGCCGTAGCGAACTACGACAAATCGTTATTCCTTCCACCCTCTCCTGATCGCTTTCTGAGCGTTAATTTGTGATCTTCGCTGCGTTTCGGGAACGTTCCCATTTTTAAAAAATCATCGACGATATACTCTGGCCACAGCAACGAGAGAGTTGCCAGATGGCGATGCTAAAACGTCTTATCCGGCCTACGGGGAACACACATCATCATGAGCAAAATAAAACAAGCAGACATCGACCGGCTGATTGAGCTGGTAGGCGGGCGCGACAATATCGCCACGGTAAGTCACTGCATTACTCGCCTGCGTTTTGTGCTGAATCAGCCTGCGAATGCCAGGCCAAAAGAGATCGAACAGTTGCCGATGGTCAAAGGCTGCTTCACCAACGCCGGGCAGTTTCAGGTGGTGATTGGTACCGAAGTGGGCGATTACTACAAAGCGCTGCTGGCGACAACCGGTCAGGCCAGCGCCGACAAAGAGCAGGCGAAAAAAGCCGCGCGGCAGAATATGAAATGGCACGAACAGCTGATTTCTCATTTTGCGGAGATCTTCTTCCCGCTGCTGCCAGCGCTGATTAGCGGCGGCTTGATCTTGGGGTTCCGTAATGTGATTGGCGATCTGCCCATGAGCAACGGGCAGACGCTGGCGCAGATGCACCCTTCGCTGAAAACCCTTTACGACTTCCTGTGGCTAATTGGCGAAGCGATCTTCTTCTATCTGCCGGTCGGGATCTGCTGGTCAGCAGTGAAGAAAATGGGCGGTACGCCGATCCTCGGTATTGTGCTGGGTGTGACCCTGGTTTCACCGCAGCTAATGAACGCCTATCTACTCGGTCAACAGGTACCGGAAGTGTGGAACTTCGGCCTGTTCAGCATTGAGAAAGTGGGCTATCAGGCACAGGTTATTCCGGCACTGCTGGCCGGTCTGGCGCTCGGGTTTATTGAGACACGCATGAAACGCATCGTCCCGGATTATCTGTATCTGGTGATCGTCCCGGTGTGCTCGTTGATCCTCGCGGTATTCCTCGCGCACGCCTTTATTGGTCCGTTTGGCCGCATGATCGGCGACGGTGTCGCGTTTGCGGTCCGTCACCTGCTGACCGGCAGCTTTGCCCCGATTGGCGCGGCGCTGTTCGGCTTCCTGTATGCCCCGCTGGTGATAACCGGCGTGCATCAGACCACGCTGGCTATCGACATGCAGATGATTCAGAGCATGGGCGGTACGCCGGTATGGCCGCTGATCGCACTGTCGAATATCGCTCAGGCTTCTGCGGTAGTCGGGATCATCATCTCCAGTCGCAAACACAATGAACGTGAGATCTCCGTTCCTGCCGCGATCTCCGCCTATCTCGGGGTCACTGAACCGGCCATGTACGGGATCAACCTGAAATACCGCTTCCCGATGCTGTGCGCGATGATCGGTTCCGGTCTCGCCGGACTGCTGTGCGGCCTGAACGGTGTGTTGGCGAACGGAATTGGCGTCGGCGGTTTGCCAGGCATCCTCTCCATCCAGCCGACTTACTGGCAGGTATTTGGCATGGCAATGGTCATTGCGATTGTTATCCCCATGGTACTGACCTCATTCGTTTATCAGCGTAAACACCGTATGGGCACACTACAAATTGTCTAACTTTTCTTCGGGGCGCAGTTGCGCCCCATCGTATTTCCAGGAAACAACCATGAATATTCCCCACTGGTGGCAAAACGGCGTCATCTATCAGGTTTACCCCAAGAGTTTTCAGGACACCACCGGCAGCGGCACCGGCGATTTACGCGGCGTGACGCAGCGTCTCGGCTATCTGCAAACGCTGGGGGTTGATGCCATCTGGCTAACGCCGTTCTATATTTCGCCGCAGGTTGATAACGGCTACGACGTCGCGGATTACATGTCTGTCGATCCGGCCTACGGAACGCTTGCAGACTTTGACGAACTGGTGGCGCAGGCGAAAGCGCGCGGTATCCGTATTATTCTCGATATGGTGTTTAACCACACTTCAACCCAGCACCCCTGGTTTCGCGAGGCGCTGGATAAAGACAGCCCGTATCGTCAGTTTTACCTCTGGCGCGACGGTACGCCAGACAGTCTCCCGAATAACTGGCGCTCCAAATTTGGCGGCAGCGCCTGGGGCTGGCACGCCGAAAGCGAGCAGTACTATCTGCACCTCTTTGCTCCGGAGCAGGCAGACCTGAACTGGGAGAACCCAGCGGTCCGCGCCGAGCTAAAAAAAGTGTGCGAGTTCTGGGCCGATCGCGGCGTGGACGGACTGCGTCTCGACGTGGTGAATCTTATCTCTAAAGATCAGGACTTCCCGAGCGATCACGACGGCGATGGGCGGCGTTTTTATACCGACGGCCCGCGCGCGCATGCGTTTTTACGTGAAATGAATCGCGACGTCTTCACGCCCCGCGGCCTGATGACGGTCGGCGAAATGTCCTCCACCACGCTGGAAAACTGCCAGCAGTACGCCGCACTCAATGGCAGCGAACTGTCGATGACCTTCAACTTCCACCACCTGAAGGTGGATTACCCCAACGGTGAGAAGTGGACGTTAGCCAAACCCGACTATGTGGCGCTCAAAACCCTGTTTCGCCACTGGCAACAAGGCATGCACAATCAGGCCTGGAACGCGCTGTTCTGGTGTAACCACGACCAGCCACGCATCGTGTCGCGTTTTGGCGATGAAGGTAAATACCGCGTTCCGGCCGCAAAAATGCTGGCGATGGTGCTGCACGGTATGCAGGGCACGCCCTACATCTACCAGGGTGAAGAGATCGGCATGACCAATCCGCACTTCCGCCAGATTACCGATTACCGCGATGTGGAAAGCCATAACATGTTTGCCACCCTGAACGGCCAGGGGCGCGATGCGCAAGAGCTGCTGGCGATCCTCGCCAGTAAATCGCGCGATAACAGCCGCACGCCGATGCAGTGGGATGCCAGCAAACACGCGGGCTTCACCGCGGGTGAACCGTGGATCAATCTGTGCGACAACGCAGCGGATATCAACGTGGCGGCAGCGCTGCGCGATACCGACTCGGTGTTCTATACCTATCAGAAGCTGATCGCATTGCGTAAAGCAGAGCCGGTTATCACCTGGGGCGACTATCAGGATCTGCTACCGGGCAGCCCGCATCTGTGGTGCTATCAACGTGAATGGCAAGGACAGCGGTTGCTGGTCATTGCTAATCTGAGCGATACCTTCCAGAGCTGGCAGCCGACCCAGACCGACGGCAACTGGCAGGTGCTGATGCACAACTATGCCGAGGTCGCCAGCCAACCCACAGACATGACGCTGCGTCCTTTTGAAGCCGTCTGGTGGTTGCAAAAATAGCTTGCAATTATGTTCAGGCCCGGTACGCATAACGCTGCCGGGCTTTGATGCATACGCTCAGCTTACCTTTCTGTTTTTGTTGAATAATTAATCAGAATTTTCTGCCCACAATTTACAATCGGCTGTAGTGCCCGTCATCTGTACGCTCCGATTTTTACTTTGCGCTACATCAAATAAATCGTAAACATCCTTGATGCAAATCACTACATATAGAACTTAAAATGCACGCCGACCCAATATGTTGTATTAATCGACTACAATTGCTACAACTACAGTGCACCGCTTCACGGTGGAATTGTGGATAAAGTGGGTCAGGATTGCGGGAAGTCATTGGCAATAGAGATGAATAAAGCCCTGATGGCCTCCCCAACCTCTGTGGATAACCTGTTCTTATAAATATGGAGTGATCATGACACCGCATGTGATGAAACGAGATGGCTGTAAAGTGCCGTTTAAATCAGAGCGCATCAAAGAAGCCATTCTGCGTGCAGCTAAAGCAGCGGGAGTCGATGACGCAGATTACTGTGCCACCGTCGCAGAAGTCGTTAGTAGCCAGATGAATGAGCGCAGCAAGGTCGATATCAACGAGATCCAGACAGCGGTAGAAAACCAGTTAATGTCTGGCCCGTACAAACAACTCGCCCGTGCGTACATCGAATATCGCCACGACCGTGATATCCAGCGTGAAAAACGTGGCCGTCTGAACCAGGAAATTCGTGGTCTGGTTGAGCAAACCAACTCTGCTCTGCTGAATGAAAATGCCAACAAAGACAGCAAAGTGATCCCGACCCAGCGCGACCTGCTGGCCGGTATCGTTGCCAAACACTATGCGCGTCAGCACCTACTGCCGCGTGATGTCGTCCAGGCGCACGAGCGTGGTGATATTCACTATCACGATCTCGACTACTCTCCGTTCTTCCCAATGTTTAACTGCATGCTGATCGACCTGAAAGGCATGCTGACGCAGGGCTTTAAGATGGGTAACGCGGAGATTGAACCGCCAAAATCCATCTCTACCGCGACCGCCGTCACCGCGCAAATTATCGCGCAGGTCGCCAGCCATATTTATGGCGGCACCACCATTAACCGTATTGATGAAGTTCTCGCGCCGTTCGTTACCGAGAGCTTTAATAAACATCGTAAAACCGCTGAAGAGTGGCAGATCCCGGACGCCGACGGTTATGCCCATTCCCGTACCGAGAAAGAGTGCTACGACGCATTCCAGTCTCTCGAGTATGAAGTGAACACCCTGCATACCGCCAACGGTCAGACGCCGTTCGTGACCTTTGGTTTTGGCCTGGGAACCAGCTGGGAATCGCGTTTGATCCAGCAGTCCATTCTGCGTAACCGTATTGCCGGCCTGGGTAAAAACCGTAAAACCGCGGTGTTCCCGAAACTGGTGTTCGCGATTCGTGACGGTCTGAACCACAAGTTTGGCGATCCGAACTACGACATCAAACAGCTGGCACTGGAGTGCGCGAGCAAGCGTATGTATCCGGACATCCTGAACTACGATCAGGTGGTCAAAGTGACCGGCTCGTTCAAAACGCCAATGGGCTGTCGCAGCTTCCTCGGCGTGTGGGAAAACGAGAACGGCGAACAGATTCACGACGGACGTAACAACCTCGGCGTTATCAGCCTCAACCTGCCGCGTATCGCGCTGGAAGCGCATGGCGATGAAGCCACCTTCTGGAAACTGCTCGACGATCGTCTGGTGCTGGCGCGTAAAGCGCTGATGACCCGCATTGCGCGCCTGGAAGGCGTTAAGGCTCGTGTGGCGCCAATTCTGTATATGGAAGGGGCCTGCGGCGTGCGTCTGAAAGCGGACGATGATGTGTCAGAAATCTTTAAAAATGGTCGTGCATCCATCTCTCTGGGCTACATCGGTATTCACGAAACCATCAATGCGCTGTTTGGCGACAAGCATGTGTATGACAGCGAGCAGCTGCGCGCCAAAGGTATCGCCATTGTGGAACGCCTGCGTCAGGCGGTCGATCAGTGGAAAGACGAGACTGGCTACGGCTTTAGCCTGTACAGCACGCCAAGTGAAAACCTGTGCGACCGTTTCTGCCGTCTGGATACCGCCGAATTTGGCGTGGTCCCGGGCGTGACCGACAAAGGCTACTACACCAACAGCTTCCATCTCGATGTGGAGAAGAAGGTTAACCCGTACGACAAGATCGATTTCGAAGCGCCGTACCCGCCGCTGGCAAGCGGGGGCTTCATTTGCTACGGCGAATACCCGAATATTCAGCACAACCTGAAAGCGCTGGAAGACGTCTGGGATTACAGCTATCAGCACGTGCCGTATTACGGGACCAACACACCAATCGATGAATGCTACGAGTGCGGCTTTACTGGTGAGTTTGAGTGCACCAGCAAAGGCTTTACCTGCCCGAAATGTGGTAACCACGACGCCGCGCGCGTATCGGTCACCCGCCGCGTCTGCGGTTATTTAGGCAGCCCGGACGCACGTCCGTTTAACGCCGGTAAGCAGGAAGAAGTGAAGCGCCGCGTTAAGCATTTAGGGAACGGGCAGATCGGTTAATTTAGACGATTTTATTGCCCGGCGATGCGACGCTTTTCGGGCCATTATTTCCGCAACGCAATTCACGTCATAGCAAGGCAGCAAATGAGTAAGTCCCGGGGAGCTTACATAAGTAAGTGACTCGGGCGCACGAACGCAGCTATGGCGCGAATTGATAAACGGATGAGAAGCGAAAATGAATTACCATCAGTATTACCCTGTCGACATCGTTAACGGTCCCGGCACTCGCTGTACCCTGTTTGTTTCAGGATGCGTGCATGAATGCCCAGGTTGCTATAACAAAAGCACCTGGCGGCTCAATTCCGGCCAGCCGTTTAGCAAAGAGATGGAAGACAAGATCATTGCCGATCTGAACGACTCGCGTATTCACCGTCAGGGGATCTCGCTCTCCGGCGGCGATCCGCTGCATCCACAAAACGTGCCGGATATTCTGCAACTGGTGCAGCGCATTCGCGCTGAGTGTCCGGGAAAAGACATCTGGGTGTGGACCGGCTACAAGCTCGATGAACTCGATGCCGCGCAAATGCAGGTTGTCGATCTCATCAACGTGCTGGTCGATGGCAAATACGTGCAGGATCTCAAAGACCCGGCGCTAATCTGGCGCGGCAGCAGTAATCAGGTTGTGCATCACTTGCGTTAATTTCCAGCAGTAGAGGTTCTGTTTTCCGCCCCTCAAAAACGGCTCACACACTCCATTGCAACCGTTTTGAACTCGCTGAAATTCCGGCATGCGCAGAGTCGTGTCATCGCGCGCTCGCGCAGGAAGGTGACGAAAATATCGTAGATCGCCATCGCTTCTTCGTATTCGCTTTTGCTGATGGCGAGCAGGAAGATCACATGCGCCGTTTCATCCCCCCAGACGATACCCTGCGGGGCAAGGATGGTGTAGACCACCGTTTTCTTTGCCAGCAGACCGAGGGCGTGCGGCAGGGCAATGCTGTCACCCAGCATGGTGCTGACGATAGCCTCACGTTCAACCACCGAATCAAGAAACTCCGCATCGACAAAGCCTTCATCCTGCAACTGGCGACATAAAACGTTGAACAACGTTTGTTGATCCATTGGCTCGTCGATCACACGAAAATGGGCGGCATCGAAGAATTTGTTCAACATCCACGGACGGGTTCTGTCGACCAGCACCAGTTTGCCAATTTGCTCCAGTTGATAATCGGTAGGGAACGGTGCAATCATCACCACAGGCTTATCTTTTTCACCAACCCGCGCGGTAGAGATGACGAAATCTTCGCTGATGCTTTCCCGCTGTTCGTAGTCGCGTAGCGTCACGGTATCAACGATTTCTATCTGCGGATACTTACGCGCCAGCACCGCCTCAATCATCCGCAGCATCGCATTTCTAGCATCGCATACCAGCAGAACTTTTGGCTGCCTCTGATAACCGATGTTGTAACTACGTTCCAGCCCGACGCCAATATGCAGCACAAGGAAGCCAATCTCATTTTCACTGATGGTGTACGGCGTATATTTTCCCCATCCCGAGACGGCGGCCAGCGTCATGTCCCACGCCATCGGGTAGTGCTGTTTAATATTTTCCAGTAGCGGATTGGGGATCATTATCTGGTAACGCACCCGGGTGATCATCGTCTTAATATGCGTCAGCAGATCAGCATGTAACTGTTTGTCATTCAACAGGTTGTAGTTGTACTGGCTGTTGATAAACCGCAGGATGTAATTGACCAGCGCTTCGTCATCATCCGCATTGATGGCGCTGGGGGCGATCTCTTGTACCTGGCGGGCGGCGATATGCACCTGCAGCCAGTTCTCTTCGGAAACGGTAAGCGGTTTATCCGCCAGTCGGTGCAATACCGCTGCGATTTCCCGCGTGGCCAGGCACACTGATTGCTCGGCTTCTTCTGCGGCAAATTCCGGGAGGGGATACCCTTCGCTAATCCGCCGTACCGCCACCGCGCAGTACAACCGCAAAAACAGCTCCCCCTCATCGGTCAGGCGAATGTGAAAACGGGCAAAAATATCCTGCAAAACAGGTTGTAGCTGTTCAGGGATCCCGGCATTTAGTGCCTCTTGCGTCACTAGCGGGTGCTGTGGATCCTGCTGCGCCAGCGTCCATAGCAGATCGGTCAAACAGGCGCGGATCGCCATCTCGCTGCCAAACAGCTTCATACCGTGACGGGGGCGCGTTTCCAGCGTCAGATGATAACGTTGCAGATGCTCGCGCACCTCAGCCATATCGTTTTGCAGCGTCGCGCGGCTGATAAACCATTCATCAGCCAAATCCTCCAGCTTCAGCGAAAAGGCCGACGTCAGAAAACGAACCACCAGCCAGTGCACCCGCTCCTGGCTGGTGCGAGGGATGCGCAGCAACGCGTCTGGTCGCTGCGTTTGCAGGGCATGATAACGTGCCGGGTCGTCAATTTTGAGTTGATAACCGTTACCCCGGCTGAGGACAAACTGCGCGCCGTACTGGGTGAGCAGCGCGTTTAGCGCAGTGATATCCGCCCGTACGGTGCGTGTGGAAACCGACAACCGCTGCGCCAGCTCGTCCTGTGGAAGCGCTTCGTTTTGCAGCATGCCAAACAGCTGCGCTAAACGTTGGTTGGGGAATCGCACGTCAGTTTCCTCATCAGTCAGTTAGCCTACGCAGGCCCGGGTCATCGCCATCAGCTGGCGCACGTCGTCCGGTCGGGTGTTACCACTCACCTTATCAATAATCGAACTATAGATGTGAGGAATGATTTTGCTCACTCCGGCATCCAGGGCGATCTGCAAAATTTCAGTGAAATTATCCAGATCGATACCGCCGGTGGGCTCCAGCCAGAAGTCATGGCGGGCGCAGGCCTGGGCAACTGCAATGTATTCCTCACGGCACTTCAGGCCACCCATTGGGAAGTATTTAATCGAGCTCCCCCCCATGTCTTTGAGCAACGCAATCGCGGTTTCTACCGGCACAATGCCGTCTGGCGTCTGGCTGCTCAGCGGACCGGTGGAGATTTTCACCCTGCCCGGAGTGCCGGTTGGCGAGACCAGACCGTTGACCACCGTCTCCTGCTGACCCAGCAGCGCGCGGCTGGTCGCCACGCCGGTAAAGACCTGATTAACATGCTGTGGCTGCACCTGACGGGAGATTTCACTGACCATCGCCGACTGGTTGGGATCGCCCGCCCCCAGCCCCACGGAGAGGGCATTGTCGATAAGCGCTGCGTATTCACGCATATCCGCGACCGCGCTTGCGACATCCGGGTAATTTTTTGACAACACACCGACCAGCACGTGTCCTTCCGCCGCCGCGTAAATATCCCGGGCATTTTCTTTGGAGCCCGCCAGCACGTTCAGGCAGACGCGGTCGCGATAAAAGTTAGGGGTCAGTTTCATGCTTTTTTCTCCTGCGAAATCACTTCACCAATTCGACGGGCCACAATCTCCAGTTGCGCGCGATCCACGCTGCGCACATCGGCTTCGATAATGCCTTCGTTAGCTTTGTAACCACGGAAGTAAATCGCGTACTCTCCCTGCTTGAGCGCGTCGACCAGTTCACCTGTGGCGATGCCGGTTGCCGCTTCGTCAAACTTAATTTCGGTGCGCGCGATGTCGCGCCCTGCGCTGTCCCACACCACGCGGGCACTTACGCCGTGAAGCTGGTTTAACGCATTAATGAACGGCGTCATTTTCTCGACCATCTCCGCGCCGCTCTCTTTCTGCGCGTTCAGATACAGTTCGATGGCGCAGGTCAGGCCAAGAATCCCCTCTTTGCCCACCTTCATCGCCCGACCAATCCCCGCGGTCTGGCGCTTCACCCACTCAACGTATTGGGTTTTGCCAATCACCAGGCCGCTGGTTGGCCCTTCAATCGCCTTCGCACCGCTATAAATCACCAGATCCGCACCAACCCGGTAGTAGCACTGCAAATCCTCTTCCGCCGCCGCATCCACGATTAGCGGCAGATTATGCGTACGCGCCACCACCGCAGCCTGTTCCACGCTGAGCATGCTTTTCTGGACGCAGTGGTGAGATTTGATATACAGAATGGCCGCCGTGCGTGGCGTAATGGCCGCCGCCAGCTGAGCGGCGGAACATTCGTTGGCATAACCCGCTTCCACTAGCTTGCCGCCGCCGAGCGCCACCATGGTGCCAACCGGAGCGCCAAAGTTGACGTTGTGGCCTCTGGGCAGCACGATTTCGTTGTTCTCGATCGGCGCGACGTGCAGGTTCTCCAGCAGCCAGTCGCTGTCCTTAACCAGCACTCCAGCCACTGACAGGGCGATTCCGGCCGAAGCGCAGGAGACGACGGTAGCCCCTTCCACCTCCAGCAATTTCGCAATGTAGTCACCGGTCTTATTGACCAGGTCTTTCATCTCAAAATATTGATTCATCCCCGCCATTGCGGCCTCAACCACTTCTGGTCGTGGCGTAGAAACGCCGAGCGCCGTCATGCGGCCTGAGGTGTTAATCACCTGTTTTAAATTGTATTTCTCAAAAATCGAAGGCATGTTCCGCGCTCCCTTGTTCGGTCATATAGCCCTTGCCCGCACGTATTGCGGCAAGCGGCACCAGCAGTTGTTCAGCCTGCAGGCTGTCGTTTTCTGCATCTACCAGCACGGTTGGCTGGCGCTTAAGCGTAAAGAGGGTTAAATCGGCATCCAGACCAACCTGCAGTCGCCCTTTCTGTTTCAGGCGCAGACCATCGGCGGCATTGGCAGTAACGCACTCAATGACCTGCGGGAGCGACATCCCAATGGCGAGAAATTTCGACATCACATTCGCCAGGGAATACACCGGGCCGCTGATACGGTTGCGACAATAAATATCGGAGCTGATGGTGTGCGGCAAAATGCCCAGACCGATAGCGCGTTTTGCCACCGCAAAGCTCAGGCTGGCAGTGCCATGCCCAACGTCCAGACGCACACCGCGTGAAATCGCCCGCGTCACTGACGCCCGCAGCTCGCCTTGCGGCGTCAGAATGCGATTCGGCTTACCGTTGTAGCAGTGGGTAATGATGTCGCCCGCGGTCAGGCGTTCGGCGATCTCATCCAGATCCGGCGGATTGTTGCCGATGTGCACCATCAGCGGCAGGTCACCGTTCTGCGCTTGCATCGCTTTGGCGCGCTCCAGCGGCGTAATGCCGTTTTCACCGACCACGCTGCTGCTCATGCGCGCCTTCAGGCCGACGATAAAATCAGGATGGCGCTTCACCGCCTGTCGAACCGCATCGGCGTCAATGTTGGCCATATTAGCCAGCTCGTTCTGGGCGATAAGCCCAACGCGGGAAATATTCAGCAGCGCATACACTTCGGTGGTCGATTCCCGGGTCAGGGTATAAAAATCATCGATATCATCCGCCCCGGTACTGCCCGCATCCACCACCGTGGTAACGCCGGTAGCTATACCGACGCTGTCCGGTTGGTCGTGATAAATCGGGGATTTCGGATAGCAGTGAACGTGGGAATCAATCCAACCTGCGCTGACGTAGTACTCGCCGCCCAGTTTGATGGTTTTCAGCGCCGGGCCATCAACGTCGCCCAACGCCGCAATTTTGCCGTCTTTGAGCGCAATATCGCTCACCGTATCGTCAACGAGGCGCGCACGGCGCAGGAGTAAATCAAACATCGCTCTCTCCTTTGCCGGATGGCGGCGCAACCGCCTCATCCGGCCTACAAATCAACAGTTAGCTAATGGCAATCGGGAAGATGGACCCGAGGATCATCGCCCCAAGGATCGCCCCGCCGGTGATCGGTTTCTGCCACAGGTAAAACAGCAGCGCGCCCGCCAGTGAACCGATGCCGATAGGGATAGACGCCGTCATCGCGCTGAGGATAATCAATGGCCCGAGGAAGCGGCCGGAGGCATTACCGGCCCCCATCATGACATCCGCGCCGTAGGTCGAGTCGCTCTGATTGATGGTGAACTTACGCGCCAGAATAATGATGTAGCCAATCGCCAGACCAATCACCAGACCGGTAACCAGCGACGCTGCGAAGTTGGCAACCGGGAAGATAATACCTGCGCCCAGCAGCAGCGCCGGAACACCTAACCCGACCCCGGTCTGAATAGCCCCGCCAATATCCAGAATCCCCACCAGCGAACCTTCAATGATGCGGGCAAACAGGAAGCTTGCACCAAATGCCGCCACCGCCCCGTAGGAGCCGGTGTCCATTCCCGCCTTCAGCATCGCCACAAAAGCGACTTCGTTAAATGCACCAATACCGTACAGGTAGTACATGTGCGTTCCGGCAAATACGCCAGAGGAGAGCAGGCCAACGAAGATCGGGAACGACCAGTCAGCGAACCAAAAACCTTTATTCTGTTCCATGATGGCCTCCGTTATTTACCGCTGAGCGAGTTGTGGATCAGTTCGAGCCAGTTAGGCACGGTCAGATGGAAGGATTCGATCATCTTCATGTCGAAGCCGCGGAAGAAGCCGCTCAGGACAAACAGCGCGACGATAGCCACCATCATCACTTTAGTGACGTGGTTCCAGCCGCTCTCTTCCACGCCTTTACCGATCAGAATGCCAAGGACCAGACCCGGAACGGCGTTGCCCATAATCAACTGCGCCGCGCCGCCAAAGACGGTGGCCCAGAAGCCTGATTTTTTACCGGCATCGATCGCCGCCAGCCAGAAGATCACTGGCATCACGGTGTTAACCAGCAGGTTAGCCGCAGGCACCAGCACCTTGACGGCAGTCACCTGCAACGCTTCCGGTACGGATGACGCCGTGAGGTTCAGGAAGGTCACGACGATCATCCCGATAACGCCGCAGGCAATCGCCATGCGCTTGGGATCGTGCAGCGTTTCACCGACGTTGCGGTTTTTAACCATCAGCGCAGCAGCGCCCCAGTTGGGGATGATGCGATGGTCGACGTCCTGAGTGAACGCCCCCGCCGCAACGGAGGAAGCCCAGGCGTTAAAGAAGAAGCCCAGGCCGAACGAGAAGTGAGAAGCCGGATCCCCTTCGCAGGAATTCAGTTCTCCCAGAGTACGAAACGCGCCCATCCCTTGAGTGGTAGGCGCATGAAACATGCGTGCAGCCCCAGCGCCGACACCGACGCCAACCAGGCCGCCGATGATGAGCGATTTTATTAATATTATCAGGAACATAATTATGCCTTTTAATAAAGAATCAGCGTTGCGTAACGAAATCCACCTTGTCGAGATTGATGGCAGTCACGTTGACGGTCACGTCCAGCTCCACGCTGAAGGTGCGTCTTTCCCGGCGCAAAAAGAGGAATAAAAATGCCTCTTTGCGCACCGATTCACGCGCTTGAACAACCTGCACATCCTGTGGCTCAATACGCAGTAAGATATGCGGCGACGCTTTCATCACCGCAGCCTGAACGTGGTTCAGGGCATCGGCAAAGGCGCGCGCTTTGGCCTCGCCCTTGCCAGTGACTCTCACCGTGGTGGTGAATTGTTCTTTCATGCTTAAGCGCCGTGTTTCTTTTGCCACGCCTGTACCAGGCGCTCACCGAGTTCTTCTTTGTCCATAAAACCGAACCCCAGCACGTTGCAACCTTCGTTGATGGCAGTGACCCCTTCATCAACCGAGCGCATGCCGTATTTCGCCTTGTAGCCGTATTTGGTCTGCGCGGTAATCGCACCCGCGCCGCCACTGCCGCAAAACGAGATACCAAAGGTGGCGTTTTCCGCTTTCATCACGTCACCCAGCTTCATATCTGCCGCAACGCCCGGCACCACAACCGCACGGCCGCCCGCTTTCTCAACGCCTGCCGCCACTTTCTGGCCTTTACCCAGACGATCGCCAATCACTACGGTAATCTGTTCCATCTTTTGCTCCTTAAAGGTTGTCTTTCGCGACTTCGAAGTGCACCGACAGCAGCCAGGCCTCTTCCTCAGGAAGATTGCCAAACTCAGCGACCACGTCACGGGCAAGCGCCATTGATTCGGCAGAAATTTCATCAAACAAGCTGGCATCGACTTCTGGTAAGGGTTCACCCGTTACCGAGCGGTGCGCCATGGCGCGAACATGCGACGTCAGCATCTGTTCCTGTACAGCGTTGGGAATAATGTGGCGTTCACGCAGCAAGGCATACACCTGCGCCAGCATGCGGTCGGCCAGTTCCACCGATTCCCCCATGTCATTCATTACAGCTCCGTTATTCACTCGTCTTACCCCACTAGTGGCTCTGAGGGTAACTTAGCGGTGGGGGTTAAAAGTTTGTAGCGAGTTGTTTTCCACTTCGAAGTGGAAAGGGGCGCAGCGATAGTGATCTGTGCCGCAAAAAGGGCCGGGACCACGATTAATCACTGGAAGAATGTGATTGAGATCGCAAGAGTGAGCAGCAAAATGGAAGGAAATGCGAACAATGAATGGACGATAAAAATGAAAAAATGTGATGGGGATAGCGTTTACTTATGGGATGCAGGGGCGCAGCGTCTTATCCGGCCTACGGTTATGCAGGCCGGATAGAGTAGATTAGCGGAACTTCTTGTGGTTTTCGTTGCGCGTTTTTTTCAGGTCTTCCGCAACGGCTTTCGCCTCTTTGACTTTACCTTCGTTCGCCAGTTTAAGCGCGCCGTCAATCTGACCGATCAGCGTGTCAAAGCCGTGGCGGAAATCTTTCATCTCCGCACTGTCCGGGGATTTGCTCTCCAGCTTCGGCGGCGTTCCCTTTTGAGCATCCAGCGCGGCTGCACGCATTTTGGTCAACGCGTCTTTCAGTTCAGTCGCATTGTCCGTTTTTTCGACGACCTTCAGGTTGTCGTTGAGGATCCCCATGTCATCTTCGAGATCGGCTGCAAACGCAGAAGAACCAAGAACCAGCGTTGAAGCCGCGACGATCGCTAACAGGTGTTTACGCATTGCTCACTTCCTTTTTTATTATTAAAAAATTAACGCCTTAACGAGTATCATTGCCCGGCGATTTTCATCTCCGGTAACAATACCGAACCACACTGAATATTACTGCGCGTTTCAATATCGTTGCCTACGGTCACAATATTGCGCCACATCTCTTTTAAGTTCCCGGCGATGGTAATTTCACTCACCGGATACTGAATTTCGCCGTTTTCGACCCAAAAACCCGCCGCGCCGCGAGAGTAATCGCCGGTAATGCCGCTAACGCCCTGCCCCATCAGCTCGGTAACCACAAGACCTGTGCCCATCTCTTTGAGCAACTGCTCGAAGCTTAGACCCTGTCCTGGAATTCGCCAGTTGTGGATCCCACCCGCATGACCGGTGCTCTTCAGTCCCAGCTTACGTGCGGAATAGTTGGTCAGCAGCCATTGGGTCAGCACACCGTCTTTAACAATGTCACGGCGTTCGGTCCGTACGCCTTCGCTGTCGAACGGCGACGATGCCAGCCCTTTCAGCAGGTGCGGATGTTCTTCAATAGTCAGCCATTCCGGCAGAATTTGTTTGCCCAGCGAGTCGAGCAGGAAGGTGGATTTACGGTACACAGAACCACCGGCAATAGCGCCGACCAGATGTCCGAACAGCCCAGTCGCCACTTCGTTGGCAAAAATCACCGGCGCTTTCATGGTGGAAAGTTTACGCGGAGAGAGGCGAGATAAGGTGCGGCGAGCACAGTCTGCCCCCACCCATTCCGGCGTTTGCAGATCGCCCATCGCCCGGCCAATGGTGTAGGCGTAATCACGCTCCATATCGCCATTTTCTTCCGCGATGACACAGCTGGAAAGAGAATGACGCGTAGAGCAGTAGCCCTGCAGCATCCCGTGACTGTTACCAAACACTTTGATGCCGTAGTGGCTGTTAAAACTGCCGCCTTCGGTATTGGTGATACGCTTATCGGCCTGCAGCGCCGCCTGTTCCGCGCGGGCTGCCAGTTCGATAGCTTCGTCAGGGGAAACTTCCGCCGGGTGGAACAGATCCAAATCGGGCGCATCAAAGGCCAGCAGTTCTTTATCTGCCACGCCCGCGCACGGGTCCGGTGAGGTGTAACGTGCAATATCCAGCGCGGCCTGCACGGTACGTGCAATCGCCTGCGGGCTTAAATCGGTGGACGATGCGCTGCCCTTACGGTTTTGGTGATAAACCGTAATCCCCAGCGCGCCATCGCTATTGAATTCTACGTTCTCCACTTCACCATAACGGGTGCTGACGCTAATACCCGTGGTCTTGCTCACAGCGACTTCCGCGCCATCCGACTTACCTGACGCTAATTCCAGTGCCGTCGAGACCGCTTCTTCCAGAATCTTACGCTGCGCTTCAACTTGTGAGATTACTTTCATCGCAAATGCCATAATGTAGAGAGAGTTTCTCTGAAGTCTAACAGAGAACCGTTTTTCAGTGCGCATCTTAACTGGTAACATTAGCCTCTTTTTTTAAGGAGCCTGACATGACTAAGCAGCCCGAAGACTGGCTCGACGACGTTCCCGGTGATGACATCGAAGACGAAGACGATGAAATTATCTGGGTTAGTAAAAGTGAAATAAAACGTGACGCCGAGGAGTTAAAACACCTGGGTGTGGAACTGGTGAAACTGGGGAAAAACGCGCTGGATAAAATCCCGCTCGACGCGGATTTACGTGCCGCGATTGAGTTGGCCCAGCGTATTAAGATGGAAGGTCGCCGCCGCCAGCTGCAGCTGATTGGCAAAATGTTGCGCCAGCGCGATGTTGATCCTATCCGTCAGGCGCTGGACAAGCTGAAAAACCGTCACAACCAACAGGTTGTACTGTTTCACAAGCTTGAGCAACTGCGCGATCGCCTGATCGCCGAAGGTGATGATGCGGTAGCGGAAGTGCTGAACTTGTGGCCAAACGCCGATCGCCAGCAGCTTCGTTCTCTGGTTCGCAATGCGAAGAAAGAGCAAGAAGGCAACAAGCCGCCGAAATCAGCACGTCAGATTTTCCAGTATCTGCGTGAACTGGCGGAAAACGAAATCTAACCTCTTCGTCTGCAGAAAGTGCCGGATGATGTAAATACTTCATCCGGCCTGGATTCTGTGCCCTTACTGCTGGGGCTGCATTTCGCCCATAGCGTTCTCTGACTGGCTCTCTTCATGCAGATACTGCTTATCTAAAATCTTCACGAACGGTGTATAAATCGCGGTGGCGATAACCAGATTCACGGCCTGTAAAACAATGCCTGAAATCCCGGTGGTGAGGAAACCAGAAATAAAGATCGGCGTTGTCCAAGGAATGGAGATACCAGAGGTGGGGGGGACCCAGCCGAATGCGATAACCACATAAGTAACCGTACACAGCACCATTGGGGTAATGATAAACGGGATAAGCATCAGCGGATTAAGCACGATTGGCAAACCAAAAATAACCGGCTCATTAATGTTAAAAATTGCCGCCGGTGCCGCCAGCCGTGAGAGCTGCTTTAATCGCGTACTTTTGGCAACCATAAAGATGCTAATCAACAGCGCTCCGGTAAAACCCGTACCGCCGGCAATCAAATAGACATCCCTGAACTGCTGAGTAATGATGTTGGTCGCTACCAGCCCGGCCTGAGTTTGCGCCAGGTTCTGCGCACTGAGCGTTTGCCAGATAGGCCCCATTACGGATGTCATGATAGAGTCGCCATGGATCCCAAAGAACCAGAAGAAACTGATCATCATCTCAGCAATCAGTTGCGATAAGAGGGAATTCCCCAGATACAGCAACGGCTGTTGCAGCATGACGCTGATAAATTTCCCCGGCGTACCAAAAGGCGTGTTCTCAAACAGCACCTTGACGATAATCCAGCACAGTAGCACCAAGAAGATAGGTACCAGCGATTTAAACGACCTGGCAATCTCTGGCGGGACACTCGCGGGCATCTTGATGGTAAAAGCTCTGTTTTCCAGAAACTGAACCACCTTGATGGTGACCACAGTAACGATAATCCCTAAGAACATCGATTCAGAGCTAAAGTCGAGCAGCGCGTAAGCATCGGCGACGATTTCTCCCGATCCTGTCGTAATATGACCAGGCGACATTAAGAAGAAGATCGCCACCGGTAAAATAGCGGAACTTTGGCTGAGATTAAGCTTTTCAACTAACTCCTTTGAGAAGGTAATAATCACCAGCAGCGTCATTAATCCGTAGCTGGCGTTAATCCCGTAATTGAGCTTATCCAGCACGCCTTCCCCTAACAGCGAACTCATAAACTCGTGATAGCCGTTAACAGGAAAGTTGGTTAACAATACGAAAAATGAACCGACAATCAAAAAGGGAATCAGGGCAATAAACGCATTTTTTAGTGCGGTCAGGTAGATGTTTGACGAGATTTTCTCGGCCAGTGGCAACATCTTTTGTTCGAGTAGAGAGGTTATGCTCATGCCCGCTTACCCTATAAGGTTTTTTGTCACGTAATAATTAACCTGCGGGAACTGCTTGATATAGATGGCAGGAACCTGAGTGTGGTGCGCATCGCCGTTAACAATCTCCTGATAAATATCCTTTTTCGTATCGTGGTTGATGATGACAATCACTTTTCCAGCCTTGATGATTTTATTCAGCCCGACGGTAATACCTTCGGTGAGGGTGACATCTCCGGAGAAGTATTTATGGCTGGCGACGTTAATTGTTACGTCATCCAGTTGAGTTTGTAGATAATCCTCATCAAACGGCACGCCCGGCTCGTTTAAGCCGATATGCCCGTTCATTCCCACGCCCAGAATTACATAGTCAAACTCTTCACCGTTGAGCGCGGTTTGGTAATGGGCAATATTTTGTGCCGTAGAGGCAAACGGATTGAAATGGACTAACCGCACCGGATAGGCACATTTGTGCACAAAGTCCTGATTAATCATGTTCAGACAACTGCCATCTGATTCGCTGGGCACGTTGACCCACTCATCCAGCGCAAAGAAGGTAAGGCGTTCGGCAAAAGGTGTCGCTGCCAATGCTTCGTAAATCCAGTGAGGCGTGCTACCGGAGGGGATCAGCACGCGAGAATGTGGTTTGAGCGCGGATAGCTCACTAACGACCTGTTCAGCCAGCGCGGCATTGGTATCAAACGTTGTACATTTCATCCGTTTCTTCTCGCTATTAAAGTGATTCAATCTTTTTGGCGAATAAAGGAAGATACTTTTTATTGGCCAGCAGCATCTCTTTGACTAACGCCACACCCGAAGTGTCGCTTGAGCATAATGGGTTGAAAATAAAGCCAGAAATAAGCGCTTGATAATCGCCGGTGGCGGCGGCTTTGACGATCAGCGCTTCATAGTCTTTCATCATGGAAACAATCCCTTTCGCAGGAGATGGGATCTCGCCAGTACAAATTGGAATCGGACCATTACGGGTAAGCACACAGTTCACTTCAACTACCGCCTCTTCCGGTAAATTAGTGATAGCACCGCCGTTACGAACGTTGACGGTTTGAATGCTCTTATCGTCGAGGTAAATAGCGCGAATAACGTTCAGCGCGGCGGTGGAATAAAGCGCGCCGCCGCGGGCTTCCAGCTCTTTAGGCTTATCCTGAAGCGTAACGTCGCTGTATTTTTTAAACAGTTCGGCTTCGATATTTTTGACGATCTCACCCCGTGATTGCTCGGCTGCTTCCTGCTCGGCCAGCATTTCAGTCGTCTTGAGGTAGTATTTTAAATAGGAAGAGGGGATCAGATTGGCGGCGGCCAGCAGCTCTTTATTAAACTGCTCATTGCTGATGTTTTTAAAGCTCAGTGCATCGACGTCGGCGGCGTTGATTATCTCGATGGCTTCGCGGGTACGGTCGACGCCGTTATGCAGAATTTTGGTAATAAAGTTCATATGGTTGGAGCCTTTGAACTCGACGTATAAATCCTCTACGTTGGCATTCAGCAGCCCGGCCACCTGATGGGTCATATTGACAGGACCATTGCACAGGCCGATGACCCGATTGTTGTGGCTGTATTTGAGTACCGCTTCTGTCACCATGGAAGCTGGATTGGTGAAGTTAATCAGCCAGGCGTTTGGACAAATCGCCTTCATTTCATTCGCTATTTCAATGATGACCGGAATGGTGCGCAGAGCTTTGAACATCCCGCCCGCGCCGTTGGTTTCCTGGCCAATAAAACCGTATGACTTCGGCAGTTTTTCATCAACGATTCGGGCATCGATACCACCGACGCGCAGTTGAGTCACCACGAAGTCGGCACCCAGCAGCGCTGTTTTGCGGTCAAAAGTTTGGATGACATCAATTGGTAAATTTGCTTTGGCAAGCATTCTTTTGGTGAGATCGAAAATGATGTTCATTTTCTCTTTACCCATTTCAACGTCGACAAAAGCGATGTGAGAGATGGGAAGCTGGTGGTAGTTTTTAATTACCCCTTCAATCAGTTCTGGCGTATAGCTGCTACCCGCGCCAATCACCACGAGTTTTAGTTTTTTCATTAGTCTTCTACTTTTGAATTAAATTTCAACGACACTTTTCTGACATTGGATAAATGGAAAAGCATAATATCTACGATGGCTATCTGTATCGGATAGCTTATATTTTCGAAAGCAGTATCTTTAATAATGGCGTTTTTGTAGATCAAGACTGCATCGGCCTTAAGCGCCAGCGTAGAGTTTTCCCGGCTGGTAATCGCGGCCACCTTGATGCCGTTTTTTCTGGCATTAAAAATTATCTCTTCCAGCATTTCTGACTCACCGCTGTTGGAAACAATCAGCATACAATCGTTAGCGGTCAGAAAGCGGCTGCGGACATTACAGTTGGTGTAGTCGGTTTCATTGAGGATATTAAAGCCCAGCACCATCAGATTATAGCTAACATAGTTCGCCACGCTATCTGATGTACCGTATCCCCAGGTGATAATCGTATTGCAGTCGGACAAAAAATCACAAAAGACTTTGACTTTATTCTCAGACACTCTGGTTAAAGCATCCTGCATTTCTTGTATATATTCGCTAACAAACGCGTTATGGTGCTGCGAGTTTTGCGTTCTGGAGAATACGTCCCGAATGTTGACCTTAAACTCCTGGAAATTATTAAAGCCTAATTTCTTTACCAACTTAGAAATAGATGGCGCGGTAGTATAAACGCGATCTGCCAGTTCATGAATTTTCATTTTATAAACATCAGCAGGGTTCTCCTGACAGAATTTATAAACTCGCAGTTCATTATTGGTTAAATTTTTTCGCATGGAGCGCACCTTTTATTATGTGGCACTTACGCCACATTGGCTCTCGAGGGGATATTAGCAAGGGAAAAGCGGAAATAGATTTTATGATTTAGAAATTAATTTCTGCGATCTGAGTTATAAATTTCCATATAGAGGCTTCCCATTCCGTTGAGAAGTATGGCGTAACCAGAAGGCCGGATGGCAACGGAGATCGTGCTCCTGAGAAAGTGCCGGATAACGGTGTAAACACCTTATCCGGCCCACAACGGATCGTAGGCCCGGTAAGCATAGCGCCACCGGGCATTTTTTACTCTTCTTCTGCCTGGGCTTTCTTCGCCAGGCCATCCAGCAGTTTTTGATGGATGCCACCAAACCCGCCGTTACTCATCACCAGGATGTGATCGCCAGGCTGTGCAGTTTTCACCACCATATCTGCCAGCGCATCCACATCGCCGCTCCAGTGCGCAGGCTGAACGCAGGCTTCAGCGACTTCTGCTACCTGCCACGGAATATGCGGGGGTTGCAGCAGGAACACTTCGTCCGCACGCCCTAACGACGGCGCCAGGTCATCTTTGCACAGGCCCATTTTCATGGTGTTCGAGCGTGGTTCCAGCACCGCGATGATGCGCGCCGTGCCACCCACTTTACCGCGCAGCGCCGCAAGCGTTGCCAGAATGGCCGTTGGGTGATGGGCGAAATCGTCATACACCGTCACGCCATTGGCTTCACCGCGCAGCTCAAGACGACGACGGGCGTTGATGAACGAGCCCAGCGCATTGGCTGCATCTGCAGGCACGACGCCAACATGGCGCGCGGCAGCAATCGCCATCAGACCGTTGTGCATGTTGTGCTCACCTACCAGGCCCCACTTCACCACGCCAACATTTTCACCGTCCAGCCACACTTCCCATTCGGATGCATCAGTGGTCAGCTTTTTCGCCTGCCAGTGACCTTGTTCGCCAACCAGCTCTTGTTCACTCCAGCAGCCCATCGCCATCGTCTGTTTCAGATTGATGTCGTTTTCCGGGTAGATAATACGTCCCTGGCCCGGCACGATACGCACCAGGTGGTGGAACTGTTTCTGGATCGCTTTCAGATCGTCAAAGATATCCGCGTGATCGAACTCAAGGTTGTTGAGGATCAGCGTACGCGGGCAGTAATGTACGAATTTAGAACGCTTATCGAAGAAGGCGCAATCGTACTCATCCGCTTCAATCACGAAGAAGTCGCTCTCACCCAGGCGCGCGGAAACCTCAAAGTTACCCGGTACGCCGCCGATCACAAAGCCAGGCTTATAGCCGCAGGCTTCGAGGATCCAGGTCGCCATTCCGGCGGTGGTGGTTTTGCCGTGCGTCCCCGCAACCGCCAGTACCCAACGATCGCGCAGCACAAAGTCATGCAGCCACTGCGGGCCGGACATGTACGGAATGTTCTTTTCCAGCACCGCTTCCACACATGGATTACCCCGGGTCATGGCATTGCCGATGATCACCAGGTCCGGCTGCGGATCGAGCTGGCTGGCATCGTAACCCTGAATCAGATCAATGCCTTGCTTCTCAAGTAAGGTACTCATCGGCGGATACACATTGGCGTCCGAACCGGTTACTTCATGACCGAGTGAGCGCGCCAGCATCGCCAGACCGCCCATGAAAGTGCCACAAATTCCCAAAATATGAATGCGCATACGTCACTATCCTTTTTTAATCTGGGGGCCATTTTACGCACATGTCCGGCAAGTGAGAAACGCATTTCAGGATATTCCGTAGTTTGCTGGCGCGATTCACCTAAGCGCGGCAATGGAAATATTTGTTAATATTGTTGCGGTCGCTTTACTCCACATAAATTGCAGGGAAAGTGTTATGAAAACGTTAGGTGAATTTATTGTCGAAAAGCAGCACGAGTTTTCTCATGCTACCGGTGAACTCACTGCTTTGTTGTCGGCAATAAAGCTGGGCGCCAAGATCATCCACCGCGATATCAACAAGGCCGGCCTGGTCGATATCCTGGGTGCCAGCGGTGCTGAGAACGTGCAGGGAGAGGTTCAGCAAAAACTCGATCTGTTCGCGAACGAAAAACTGAAAGCTGCACTGAAGGCGCGCGACATTGTGGCGGGCATTGCCTCGGAAGAAGAAGATGAAATCGTCGTCTTTGAAGGCTGTGAACACGCAAAATATGTTGTGCTGATGGATCCTCTGGATGGCTCATCCAACATCGATGTTAACGTCTCTGTCGGTACTATTTTCTCTATTTATCGCCGCGTAACCCCAGTCGGCACGCCGGTCACGGAAGAGGATTTCCTGCAACCAGGCAACAAGCAGGTTGCTGCGGGCTACGTTGTTTATGGTTCTTCCACCATGCTGGTGTATACCACCGGCTGTGGCGTACACGCCTTCACCTACGATCCTTCTCTGGGCGTATTCTGCCTCAGCCAGGAACGTATGCGCTTCCCGGCGAAAGGCAGCACGTACTCCATTAACGAAGGCAACTACATTAAATTCCCGAACGGCGTGAAGAAGTACATTAAATTCTGCCAGGAAGAAGATAAGTCAACTCAGCGCCCGTACACCTCGCGCTACATTGGCTCTCTGGTTGCGGATTTCCATCGTAATCTGCTCAAAGGCGGGATCTACCTGTACCCAAGCACCGCCAGCCACCCGCAAGGGAAGCTGCGTCTGCTGTACGAATGCAATCCGATGGCCTTCCTGGCCGAGCAGGCGGGCGGCAAAGCGAGCGATGGTAAAGAACGCATTCTGGATATCACCCCGGAAAGCCTGCACCAGCGTCGCTCCTTCTTCGTAGGTAACGACCATATGGTTGAAGATGTAGAACGCTTTATCCGCGAATTCCCGGACGCGTAATACGCTTTGCCGGATGAGACGTGTTAACGCCATCATCCGGCAAATTTATCCCCTACGCCGTTTGTACTTTAAACGCCGCCATTGCTTCGAGCAGCGCATGTGACTGCTCTTCCAGCGAGCGGGTAGCCGCTGAAGATTGCTGTACCAGCGCCGCATTTTGCTGCGCCGTTTCATCCATCTGAATCACCGCGATATTCACCTGCTCAATACCGCGACTCTGTTCCTGCGACGCGCTGGCAATTTCACGCATCAGTTTGGTCATGCGCATCACTTCATTGGCAATCTCATCCATGGTTTCGCCCGCCTGCTGCGCCAGTTCGCTGCCTTCTCCCACGTGGGTGTGTGAATCGCTGATTAACGTGCGGATCTCTTTTGCCGCCTCGGCGCTGCGGCTGGCCAGATTACGCACTTCACCCGCAACGACCGCAAAGCCCCGCCCTTGCTCACCGGCACGCGCCGCTTCAACAGAAGCATTGAGCGCCAGGATATTGGTCTGGAAAGCAATACCGTCGATTACGCTGAGGATGTCGGCGATTCGGCTGGAACTGCCGGAAATATCGCGCATTTTCTCAATCACATAGCACACCATCTCACTGCCGCGATCGGCGGTATCCGACACCGATTTTGCCAACTGGTGTGCCTGTTCCGCGTTCTGCGCATTCTGTTTCACGGTCGCCGTGAGTTCTTCCATACTGGCGGCGGTCTGCTCCAGCGAAGTGGCTGTCGATTCAGTACGTTGTGCCAGATGCTGGTTCCCGGCCGTCAGCTCACGGCTACCAATATCAATTTGTAAACTGGCATCGCGGACACGCTGTACCGAGTCGCCCAGCGCATGGCGCATTTCATCCATTGCCGCGTTCAGACGGTTGAATTCGGCGCTGGCCGACAGCGCGGTAACCGGCGACAAATCCCCCGTCGCCAGGCGTTCCAGTTGCTCAACCATATTATCCAGCGGCTTGAGAAACTTATTTCGCAGCATGAACCAAATCACCGCCAGCAATGCGAGGGCAGCCAACATCGAGGCACTCATAATACCGTGGTAAATCAACGAAGTAATGATACGGGTAGAGGCATACAGCCCCATACCGCCGGTCAGCAACAGAAGGAACGTCAGCAGAGACAATAACACCAACAAACTTGATCGAATTGAAAGGGATTTTGGCATCGTTATATTTCCGGTTGTAGGGTTAAAACAGACCTGTACAGAACCTATCGACTACAACCGGAAAAAGTTTAGGTATTTAAATGTTTAGTGAAAAATCAGGATGTTACTTTGGTGTTGCCGCCGTCCCCACTCTGGTTACTGGCGAGCTTTGACGATTTTCCCAAAGTACCGTCAGACCGCGCTGTAAGGCAATAAAAATAAACAATAAAATGCCAATCGCGATCTTCGTCCACCAGGAACTTAATGTGCCATCAAAATTAATGTAGGTCTGGATCAACCCCTGAATGGCGACACCAAACAACGTTCCTAACACCGTACCGACCCCACCGCTCAACAGGGTTCCGCCAATCACGACTGAGGCAATCGCATCCAGCTCAACGCCGACGCCCGCCAGCGCATAACCCGCCTGGGTGTAAATTGAAAAGACAATGCCGGCAAGCGTCGCAAGCCCGGTCGACAGCATATAGATACGGATGGTCGTGCTGCGGGTTGAGATCCCCATCAGGTTGGCAGAGGTGGCGTTGCCGCCAATAGCGTAAACCTGATTACCAAAGCGCGTACGGTGCGCCAGGAATATGCCAATGACGACTACCGCCAGCATCAGCAATCCCATTGCACTCAGGCGACCGCCGCCGGGAATTTTCCATGCCAGGCTTGAGAGCATGTCATAAACCGGATGGTTAATTGGGATCGACTCTTCAGACACCAGATAGCTGACGCCGCGCAGGAAGAACATTCCCGCCAGGGTAATAATGAATGCTGGGATCTTCAGCGCATCAATCAGTAACCCCATAAACGCGCCAAACGCGCAGCCCATCAGCAGAATCAGGGGAAACGCCAGCAGCGGAGATATACCCCAGTAGCCAATGGCCTTCGCCAGAAATACGCCGGTAAACGCGATCACCGAGCCAACGGACAGGTCGATCCCGCCAGAGAGAATCACGAAGGTCATGCCCACGGCGATGATGCCCAGAAAAGCGTTATCGGTCAGGATATTGCAGATAACTCTGGTTGAAGCAAAAGCCGGAAACTGTGTCAGGCAGTAGAGGTAACCCAGCACAAACACGCCGAGGGTGATCATCAGCGGTAAATTACGTTTTATCATGACCACGCACTCCTTTTATCAGGCTGATAAAGCGTTGTGATTGCACGACCAGCACACACAACACCACCACGGCTTTGACCACTTGATTTAGTTCTGGCGGGAAGCCCGACAGTAAAATCCCGGTGTTCATGCCCTGAATAATCAATGCCCCGACCACCGACAGCAGCAGATTAAAGCGCCCGCCCATCAGCGAGCCGCCGCCGATAACTACCGCCAGGATGGCATCAAGTTCCAGCCACAATCCGGCGTTATTGGCATCTGCCCCGCGGATATCCGCTGTGACGATAATGCCGGCGATAGCCGCACACAGACCGCTCAGCACATAGGTGAGCATCACGATAATGCGCGTGTTCACCCCGGCGTTTTTTGCCGCACGAATGTTGATGCCTACCGCTTCAATAAACATCCCCAGCGCCGTTTTACGCGTCAGTAGCCAGAACACCACCAGCGTTAGCAGGGCAATGATCACTGGCGTGGGGAACAGTAAGAGCGAGCCGCTGCCAAACCACGACAGTTCGGGCGAGTTGAAGGTGACGATCTGCCCGGAGGTGATAAGCTGCGCCACTCCGCGCCCGGCCACCATCAGGATTAGCGTGGCAACGAACGGTTGGATTTTTAGGATTGCCACCAGAATGCCGTTCCATAACCCTGCCAGAATGCCGGAGCCTAAGGCGGCAAGCAGCACCACCGGCAGACTGTGCCCGGCCACCGTCATCGCCGCGGTGGTGGCACCGGCAATGGCCATGACGGCGCCTACGGAAAGGTCGATGCCGCCGGTGGCAATCACCAGCGTCATGCCAATCGCTAACAGCGCCACGGGGGCGGCACGGTTGAGAATATCAATCGGGCTACCGAACAGCCGACCATCTTGCAAAATCACCTGATAAAAGTGCGGCGCGACCAGGCTATCCACCAGCAGCACCAGCAGTAGCGCCACCAGTTGTGGCATGCCCTTTGGCCAGCGGAATCGCCGTTGCGGCGGAGTGGATTGAGGGAGAGATTGAGGCATCACCATAGTCTCCTTAGGCCGCAATGGCGTTCATGATCGCCGGCACGGACAGTTCAGCCAGCGGGATCTCGGCCACCTGTTTGCGATCGCGCATAATAATGACCCGATCGGCATAGCCCACTAACTCTTCCAGTTCGGATGAAATCACCAGCAGCGCCAGACCATCCGCGCACAGCGTTTCGATCAGGCGGATGATCTCGGCATGCGCGCCGACGTCGATCCCACGCGTGGGTTCATCGAGGATCAGGAACTGCGGTTTGGTCAGTAACCAGCGCGAGAGCAATACTTTTTGCTGATTGCCGCCGGAGAGAAACTCGATCGGCTGTTCAGCGTTGGGGGTGCGAATTCCGAGCTGGCGGATAAAACGCTCGGCAATCTCATTTTGTTCTTTCCGCGGAATAGGCCGCAGCCAGCCACGCTGCGCCTGTAATGCCAGAATGATGTTTTCCCGCACCGAGGCGGCGGCGATAATACCATCCGTTTTGCGATCCTCCGGACAGAAGCCGATCCCCAGACACGAAGCCTGATGCGGCGATCGCAAGGTCTGCGCTTTGCCCTTGATCAGCGCACTGCCGCTGTCGGCGGGTTTAATACCGAAGATCACCTCCGCCGTTTCCGTTCGCCCGGATCCCAGCAGTCCAGCGAGACCGACGATCTCACCAGGGCGCACCTGTAGATCAAACGGCGCGATGGTGCCTTTCTTGCCAAAGTCGCTAAAGGCCGCCACTGGTTTATCACTCAGCAACGTACGGCCCGCACGCTGTAGCGCATGGGTATCCAGTTCGCGACCCAGCATCATTTTGACCAGTTCGATCTGTGGCAGTTCGCGGGTTTCACGGCAGCCAACGAAGCCGCCGTTACGCAGAACGGTAATGCGATCGCTGACCTGATAGACCTGATCGAGGAAATGGGTAACGAAGATCAGACTGACGCCCCGATCGCGCAGATGCCGCATCAGGCCGAACAGCATTTCTACTTCCTGGGTATCAAGACTGGCGGTGGGCTCATCGAGGATCAGCACTTTCGCGGAGAGATCGATCGCCCGACAGATAGCGACGATCTGCTGCATCGCCACGGAAAAGCGGTTCAGCGGCTCGCGCACGTCGAGGGAAAAACCGTATGACGCCATCAACTCCGTCGCGCGTTTTTCCATCTGCTTGCGCAGCAGCAGGCCAAAACACCGCGGTTCACGGCCAATAAACAAGTTATCCGCTACCGACATATTGGGCAGCAGATTCACTTCCTGATACACGGTACCGATCCCCAACTGCTGGGCATGGGCGGTATTTTTGGGGGAGATAGGCTGGCCTTCGAGCCAGATCGTGCCGCGATCGGCATGGTAAACGCCGGTCAGCGCTTTGATTAGCGTCGATTTACCGGCTCCGTTTTCTCCCAGCAGCGCCATAATCTCACCGCGACGCAAGCTGAAATCTACGTTATCCAGCGCTTTGACGCCGGGAAAGAATTTGCTTAATCCTTCGGTGCGGAGGATTTCCTGATGGGGGTCGGTGGTCATGGCATTCCTCCGGTACGAAATCACGGCCTTTTCGTCGGCCTGATAAGCGCAACGCCATCAGGCCTACGGAAGACCGGCAGCAAAACTAGTAGCCCATGTTTTTCTTCTTCTCTAACTCTTCTTTCGCCGTATCCGGCAGATAGAGGATCGACTTGGTAATGGTCAGCTTCTCAGGCATCGTGCCGTCTTTTTTGAATTTCTCCAGCGCGTCGAATGCCGGGCCTGCCATATTCGGCGTCAGCTCGACGCTGGCGTTGGCTTCACCGTCAATCATTGCTTTGTAGATATCCGGTACGCCGTCGATGGAACCGGTCAGAATATCTTTGCCGGGTTTCAGGCCTGCTTCTTTAATCGCCTGGATTGCCCCGATCACCATGTCATCGTTGTGGGCGTAAACCATGCAGATGTTCTTGCCATTGTTTTCCGCTTTGATAAAGCTCTCCATCACTTCTTTCCCTTTACTGCGGGTGAAGTCGCCGGACTGTGAGCGGATAATCTTAATGTTTGGCGCGTTGGCGATGGCTTCAGCAAACCCTTTTTTACGATCGATGGCCACGCTGGCCCCGACGGTCCCTTGCAGCTCAACGACGTTACACGGCTTGCCGTTCACCTGTTTAATCAACCAGTCGCCGATCAATTTACCTTCCAGCACGTTGTCGGCGGTGACTGTGGTCATATAGAGAGATTTGTCTTTTACATCGATGGAACGATCGAGCAAAAAGACCGGAATGTCGGCATCTTTAGCTTCTTTTAAAACCGGTTCCCAACCCGTTGCCACGACCGGCGCAATAAAGATGGCGTCAACGCCCTGCGCAACAAATGAGCGAACTGCTTTAATCTGGTTTTCCTGCTTTTGCTGGCCGTCAGCGATTTTCAGCGTAATACCACGCTTTTCAGCCTCGCTTTTCGCAACGTTGGTTTCTGCGGCGCGCCAGCCGGATTCAGAGCCAACTTGCGAAAATCCTACGGTTAAAGGGGCTGCCATTGCCATAGACGACATGGCTGCCGAAACTGCTGTGACTAAAAGTAAGCGCTTCCACATAAGTGCGTCCTCGTAGGGTGATTATTGTTGGTTAATAAACCGTCGCGAAAAAACTATAGACAATTGAGCATGTAACGAATTGCGTTACATCACACTTCAAAAAAGTAAATAAAACGTTAATCACAACTTTGTAATCGCTTTCATCTCGCTATGAAAAATGCGGCTGAAGATATGGATTTTTCTGTCACGGGAGAGGGGTAAAAAGAAGAAAATGAGCGCAGAGAAAGCGAAAACAAGCGGAGACATTCAGCGCGAGTTGGCTATAATACCCGCCACTTGTTTGCCATAGCTTATTTAAAGGAAACAGACATGAGCTTACTCAACGTCCCTGCCGGTAAAGACCTGCCGGAAGATATCTACGTTGTTATCGAGATCCCTGCCAACGCAGATCCGATCAAATACGAAGTTGACAAAGAGAGCGGCGCCCTGTTCGTTGACCGCTTCATGTCCACCGCGATGTTCTATCCGTGCAACTACGGTTACATCAACCACACCCTGTCTCTGGACGGTGACCCGGTAGACGTTCTTGTCCCGACTCCGTACCCGCTGGAGCCAGGTTCAGTGATCCGCTGCCGTCCGGTTGGCGTACTGAAAATGACTGACGAATCCGGTGAAGATGCGAAACTGGTTGCGGTTCCGCACACTAAGCTGAGCAAAGAATACGATCACATCAAAGATGTGACCGACCTGCCGGAACTGCTGAAAGCGCAGATCACCCACTTCTTCGAACACTACAAAGATCTCGAAGCGGGCAAATGGGTGAAAGTTGACGGTTGGGACAACGCTGAAGCCGCTAAAGCTGAAATCGTTGCTTCTTTCGAGCGCGCGAAGAAGTAAGTTCGCGTTAGCTTAAAACCCTGAACGCCAGTCTCTGGTTAGTAAGGGTTTTTAAATTTCTACGTTCTACCACCTCTCCCCTTCGCTGTTTTCTTTTTGACCTACCAGAATGGGTAGTCACATTTCATTTACCTTAATTGCGAATGATATTAGATCTCATTATCATTCTCAGCATGTAAATAAATGTGAATAAAAGTCAATGAACCTCCACAATGTGAAGTCCCTGAAACGCTATTCCTGCGTGGCACTCGCCACAGCGCTGTTATTTACCAGCCTGTCCAGCGTGGCGCAGACGCTACCTGAGAAAGATTTTCTGACTCGCGATGTCGGTAACGGCGTGTATGAGCTGGCGGTTGATAGCCAGCAGAATGCGCTTTTTGTCGCCTCGTCGCCGTCGTTTGATAAAGATAAAACCAGCGGGCTTATCTACAAACTCGATCTGGAGAAACTCACGACGACTGAAGTCATCGACACCAGTCGTCGTGCCTTTGCCACCGCGCTGGATGAAGAAAACCAGGTGCTGTATGTCGGCAACACGCTGGAAGGTTCAGTAACGCTAGTCGATACCCGCAGCGGTAAAGAGCTGGCGATACTGCAACTGAGCGAAGCCAAAAACCCGAAAGATATTGTTCATACGCGTGAAATGGTGCTCGATAAACAGCACCACCGTCTGTACGTTTCCGGCGTGGCTGAAAAGGGCATAGTCTGGGTGGTGGACACACAAAAGCGCGAGAAAATCGCCACCCTCGAGAACATGGGCCAGTACCCGACCGGCATGGCCGTGGATGCAAATAAGAACCGCCTGTATGTTGTGAATGGCCGAAACGAACTTATTACGCTGGATACCACCAACCATCAAATTATTAATCGCTTTACCATTGAGCCAGATAAAAAACATTTTTTCCTGAATATTGCCCTGGATGCAAAAAATAACCGTGCATTCCTGACCGATCCGGATTTAGCGGACGTACTGGTTGTTGATCTTAATACCGGTAAGGTTATTGCACCAATTAAGGTTATTAACTCGCTGGCGGTGATATATAACGAAAAACGCCAGGAAGTTTATATCACCCACCGTAATGCTAAACGCATCAGCATTGTGAACAGCAAGACCTACCAGGTAAAACAAAGCATTGAAACCAATGCATTACCTAACAGCCTGGCGCTCTCGGCAGATGCTAACACCCTGTACGTCAGCGTCAAACAGTCGGAAAAAATGACAGGTGTGAAGCCCGACTACGTGCTGAAAATCGATCTCTCTAAATATTAATAATTAAAAAACTATCTGCACCTTGCAGCTTTTTTGAGCTGCAAGGTGATGTTTTTATTTTTTACTTTTCAGGTGTCTATATTATGAAAACGCGTCAACTTATTACGCTGACAGGGATCGTTGCATTCTCAGGCGGTGTTATTTTCCCCACCCAGGCAGAAGAACTCACCGAGACCTCACGCACTAGCGAAGATGAAATGGTGATCACCGCATCCGGATTCTCGCAGCAAAAACGCGAAGCGCCGGCCACTATTTCAGTTATCGATCGTAACACGCTGGATATTCAGCCGGACCGTAGCATCGGTGAAGCCATTAAAAACCTTCCCGGTGTCTCGGTCACCAACAGCAGTGGCATGAACGCCGGTAGCATTATGATCCGCGGCATGGACCCGTCCTATACCGCTTTTATGGTCAACAGCGTCAAACAAAATACCGGTGAATCTCGTCCTTACGGACATGATATTGGTACTGAAGCCAACTTCTTACCGCCAATGGAGGCCATTGAGCGTATCGAAGTTATCCGTGGGCCGATGTCCTCGCTGTACGGCTCAGACGCCATCGGCGGTGTGGTTAACGTCATTACCAAAAAACCGTACGGCGCAAAAGAGTGGACCACGGCAATTGCTGCCAATACCTGGCTGCAGGAACACCAGTATTTAGGTAATACCAGCCAGATGAATTTGTTTACCATGGGGCCGATTGTGCCCGATGTTCTCGGCCTTAGCGTGGCGGCCGACTGGCTTGACCGTCGCGATGACGATCGCAATAACTATTTTGGCAAACACAATCGTAAATCCGTTGATATGACATTGGGCCTGGCCGCCAGCGAGAATAACCTGTTCGATCTCAACGTGGTCACCGGTGAGCAGGAAAAAAACCGTACCCAGAAACGCGGTGCGCCGTGGTCATGGCTGTTCGATCGTAACGCCGCCACCCTGACGCATACCGGCTGGTATGCAGACGACACCATCGCGACGACCAACTACATAAACTATGAAAAAGGCCGTTCGAAGTACGTTTATGACGGACAGTCCCCGCAGTATGTGCAGATGGAGAACTACGTCGCCAATTCGCAAACCACTTTCACGCTCGACACCCATAAACTGACCGTTGGGGCGAATTTCACGCGCGAAGAGCTGAATGACCGCTTTGATGTGGCCAACAAAACGCTGCCCGGATCTGACCCGGTGACCAAAATCAGCCGTAACGGTTGGGCATTGTTTGCTGAAGACGGCTGGAGCATTGGCGATTTCATCCTAACCACGTCAGCGAGGATGGACCAGGATGACAATTTTGGCACACATATTACGCCGAAAATGTACGGTAACTGGGCCTTTAGCAATGACTGGGCGCTGAAAGGCGGCGTTTCCGCAGGCTATAAAAAACCGGAGCTGCGCGCGACGTCCAGCAACTTCGTAACCCCTTACGGCTCAACCGTACCTTATCCCTTCCTCACCGTTGGTAACGACGACCTGAAACCTGAACAAAGCGTTAACTCTGAACTGGGCCTCTACTGGACGGGAGATGCGCTATCGCTCGACAGCACCGTCTTCTATACGCAGTTCAAAGACAAAATTGCTGAACAAACTATTTGTGAAACCACGTCGACGAACCAGTGCTCCGTCAACGGCTACAACGCGGATTCCGTCAGTAAATACTTCAACGTCAGCGAGGCGGATGTATACGGTATAGAACTGAATGCCGACTGGCAGATTACCGCCGATGTAAAAGCCAACGCTAACTACACCTGGAACCACAGCGAACAAAAAAGCGGCGTTAACAAAGGCTACGCGCTCAACGATTATCCGCGCCATATGGCAAATCTGTCGCTGAACTGGGCGGCAACGCAAAGCCTGGACGTATGGAGTACGGTGAATTATCGCAGCAGTAACCGCAACAGCGGCAATAACTATAAATACGATGACTACACAATGGTGGACGTAGGCGTACGTTATCAGCTCAATAAGCACACGCAACTGATGGCTGGGGTCTACAACGTGTTGGATGAAGATCCGAAACTGACAACCGCGTGGAACGAATCCGCACAGGTGGAAGGACGCCGCTATAACCTCGGCGCGCGCGTGGAGTTTTAAATCCAGAATAAAACAACGCCACCCGAGGGTGGCGTGTTCATATCAGTACTGGTCTCGGTCTAACCAGTTACCGCTTTCAATCAGCGTTAAGCCATCAACCGGACGTTGGTACACGTACATCCATGCACTTCCGTACGGCGTTTGAATTAACTGGCGTGCGTATTCACCGCCGCGGGTACGCAGAGCGTCAAGCTCTGCCAGCGTGGCGTTATCAATACGATAAACTTCCCCGTGTACTGTTCCCTCTCCTGGAACGGCGCCTGGATAGTGGCCCAGGCTATACAACTGGTAGTTGTCGATACTGAAATTTCCCAGCAACAGGGCATTGGTCATCCAGTGGCTGTTGCCTTGTTTGGTTCGTAAACTGCCGTAGACAAATATTCGCATTGCTAAAACTCGAACTGATAGAGCAAATCAAGTGCCTGATCTACGCCAGACACTGCTTCCAGATATAGCTTAGGCATCAGACGATAACGTAGCGTGAGTGTCGCTAAGGAGTCAAATATACCCACACCATATTTCACCTGCAGACCTGGCAGTACGTATCCGCTGACAACCACCTGAGATGAATCACCCACCCCTTGTGTGTCCAGTGCCAGATTGCTTACGCCAAATGTCTCCCCGATTTTACCCACAACCTGACCACTTTGTGCAACCCCCAGACCAATAAGCATTGAAGTCATTGCCGCGCTATCGCTCTGTTCGCTATCCAGTCCTTGTCCGCGTAGCAGGTAGGAAAGCGCCATTTGCTGCGACATCGCCGGGTCGGAGAAGATCTCCGCCTTCGGTTCATCGGCGGTGCCCGTGACGCGAACCCCGGCGATCACGTCGTCTTCGGTGGCTTCCGGGTTACGAATTGCTTCGATGTTGAGTAACGGTTGATCCGGCGGACCGGAGAACAACAGCTCGCCCTTACGCACAATCAGATCCTGACCATAGGCATGGAAACGCCCGCTCGGAATATTAATTTGTCCGTTCAGCCCCAGCCCCTGCTTATCCTGCACCACTTTCAGATCGCCCGTCAGACGCGCTTTTAGACCAAAGGCGTCAATACGCACGTTGTTACCGACGTGGATGTTCAGGTTGCTGTTGATCGGAATACCTGCTGTCTGTGGTTTCTCCGGTTGCAGATTGTTGTTAAGCATGACCATATCGCTGGAAACCCCTACCGCGCTCTCCGGCAGGTCGTGTACCACGATACGCGCCCACGGCACATCCACGTTGCCATCGAGGGTAAACAGGCTCGGCGTGGCTTCAAAGACCACGTCCGGCGATACGTCCAGGCGGACCATCGGCGGCACGGTTATACGAACCCTGCTGCCTTTAGCCGCAACGCGCGCCCGCCAGTTGTCTATCTGACTCCAGTCGGCATCGCCGCTCAGGTTAATTTCGCCCTGCTGCGTACGCACCACGCCCGCCAGCGTTGAGCGTGTTCCTGTGAAGTTAACGGCTAACTGGCTTGGCTGCATGTCAAACGGCATAAAGTTACCGTCGATATCCAGACCGCTCAGCTGCAGCTGTCCGAGCAGCTGCGGGCTTTGCACATCACCGCCCAGACGTAGGTTGGCGTTGATCACCCCAGCCGCTTTTTCACCGCGCGAGAAAATGGGGTTCACCATCGCCAGATTGAAGTTGCGGATGTTGACGTTGCCGCCGAGACTGCGGCGTCCTTGCGGATCCGTTACCTGCACCTGGCCGTCAAACTGCCCGTTGTTGGTCAGGCGAATCAGCCAGCCCAGCTCGGCACGGTTATTGTGCAGGTCGGCGGTCAGATTCAGCGTTTCAAACGCCACAGGGAGCGGCGCATCGTTTACGCTTTGCGTGACCTTCACGTTACGTCCGCTCAGCGTAACCTGCCCCTGCGGCAGCCCCTCTTTGGTGGTGTCCCAGCTCACATCTGCTTTGCCAGTGAAAACACCGCTGGCCTGGGTTGTATCCGGCATAAACGGTTTTAGCATCGCCAGGTCAAAGCGGTTAAGGTTCACCACCGCGCGTCCTTGTGCACCGGCATCAATAGTTTGCGGTACGCACAGTTCCGCATTCGGGTTGTTCCAGCAGTGCGGCCCAATGCTGATTTTCTGTTCCTGATTGCGATAATCCAGCGCGACAGGGCGGTTAAGGGACCACGGACCGACCGGCGTCTGGAAGCGGGTATCGCTTAACGCACCTTTCCAGCGCTGCTCTTTGCGATCAAAGCTACCTGCCAGGGAGAGCTGCCCGGAGACCGGTTCCCCCTGAATGCGCAACTGCAGCTCATGCTGCTTTTCGCTACCTTTGGCATTGAGCGTCACCAGGCCAATATTCACGTCAGGCTGTACAATCCGCTCTACGCGAACGTTGAGATTACCAGCGATTTGCTCTGCTGATTTCACGTCGCCTTCGACGCGCACCTGAGCGACGGACAGCTCCTGCCAGCGCAGACCCCGGGCGGTGATATCCGCCAGCAGCTGTGGCGCTTCAACCGTACCGCGAACTTTTACCAGCCCTTTCGCCGTACCGCCCAGTCCCGGCAGCGCGTTATCCAGGCTCGGGGCATCAATCGTCGCGTCGAGATTGAGGTCTTTGACCCCCAGTTCCCCTTTCACATCCGCGCTGTTGCGTCCCAGTTCCAGATGCAGGCCCGGGATCGTCCACTGCAGGTAGCTGTTACCCTTCAGCGAACCGTGCACATTAACCTTGTTCTGCTTCACGTTGCCGGTCAGCTTCAGCTCGGGCACCTCCATCTGCCAGCTTCCGCCGTACAGACTGCCGCGAGTTTTCACCAGGCCATTCAGTTTTGATGGCCACTCCGGGATCGCTTTCGCCGTGTTGATGCCATCCAGCGTTAGCTCCCCGCGCCAGCTGATCGCCTGCTGCCAGTCCACCAGCGCTTTCAGCTCAGTTTTCCCTTCCAGCGCCGCAACGCTGAGTTTGTCGAGATTGATCTGCTGTTCGTTGCCTTTGGCGTCCAGCGTGATGGTAGCCGGAGGAATATCCTGACCTTTCACAGCGGTACGCATCGACAGCGTATAGTCGGTCATCTTACCGGTCAGTTTGAGCTTGATGTCATCAGCCTGGAACTGCTTGTCGCCGGTAAACGGCCAGTAAACCTGCTTACTCACCACCTCAAGGTTGAGCGGCAATCCGGCTTCCGCCAGACGCGCCTGCGCCCGCAGGTCCATATCCACCGGACCAGACAGATTTACGCCGACTTCCAGCTGTTCACGCAGCGCGCCGCCGACCTTCAGCTTCACCTTTTCGCCTTTTAACGGATCGACGTTGAGCGTGCTGTTTAACGTAATATCGACCGGCCACGTGTCGGTCAGTTGCGCCGTGCCGCTGGCTTTTACCGTCCCCTGATTCGAGTCGATATCCAGTGCATCGAGTTTCATGTTGCCGTCAATGCTGCTCACTTTCAGCAGCATGTTATGTACCGTTAAATCCGTATCCCCGGTCACGCGCAACTGCTCGCCGCGAAACGCTTCAATGTTGAGATTGAGCGGCAGATGGACATCTGTCATTTCCGGCAGCACCGGCTTTGAGAACAGATCTTTTAGCGTTTCGCCGAGCGGTTTTTCATCCGGTTGCGGATTTTGAATCTTTGGTTCGACAACCTCTTCCTGCGCCACTTCCGCCACTTTAGGCAGGGCAATCAGCAGCCCCTGTAATGACGTTGGCTTCAGGGTTAGCGTTTTTTCTTGCCAGTTCAGGCCGGAGGTAAATTCCAGCACCGAAACCGTGGTGTCATCGATTTTGATATTGATGTTGTTCAGCGCCACGCGCGAAAGCGTGATTGGGTAAGGTGTGGAAAGGTTAAGCGGACCGCTCTCTTCCTCTTCAACCGGCGCTGATGGCGGCATCTTTTTGCTGTCGATCGCCACGTTGATATTTTTCAGCGACAGATCGTTGACGCACAGGCTGCTGTCCCACAGGCAGTTAAGCCCCACGGCCAGATGCACTTCGCCAGCATTCACCGCCACGCCAGGCTGGTCATAACGAATATTTTTGAGCGATAAATCCCGCCAGCCGCCGGTGACCTGACCAATCTCCAGCCCCGGAACCCAACGATTCGCCGCTTTGAAGATCAGATGCAGGCCCGAAGTGGTGCCGACGAGGAACGCCACCGAGCCTAACAACAGCAGGATAAAAATCAGCACGCCGAGGCTTATCTTCTTCCATAAACTCATAATTCAGGCCCCAGACCGATGTAAAACTGTAAACCATGTTCATCTTTGTCGCCCACAGGGACAGCAAAGTCGAGCTTGATGGGTCCCACTGGCGATTGCCAGCGTACACCGACCCCGGCACCGGTTTTGAAATCGCTTCTGCGGATATCGCTGACCGCTTCGCCGCTATCGACAAACATCGCGCCCCACCATTTTCCGGTCACGTTGTACTGATATTCCAGCGAGCCGGTCGCCAGCTTCGAGGCCCCTTTCAGCTTGCCGTCGCTGCCTTCAGGCGAAATAGATTTGTATTTGTAGCCGCGAATGCTGCGATCGCCCCCGGCGAAGAAACGCAGATCCGGCGGTACTTTGTCGAAGTCCCCGGTTTCGATCCAGCCGAGGTTGCCGCGCATCACAAAGCGATGACGATCGTACAGCGTGCGGATCCAGACGTTTTGCGCCTGGAAGACGGAGAAATCAACGTCTGAACCCCAGGCCGTGTTGGAGTAATCGATGGAATAACGTTGGGAGTCGCCCCAGACTGGCATCAGACCGCCGCGCGAGCGCGTCCGGCTGATCATCACGCCCGGATAGAGCAGCATGGTGGTGTTAGTGACGTTACCCTGGGTAAAGTGGTCGAGGCTCCAGCGCAGGTTGATCGCGCGCTGCCAGCCGCTGGAGAGATCCCAGTAGCGGGAAACCGCAAGCGTAGTGGAGTCCTGCTCGGTATCGTTTAAATCGGTACGCTTAAAGCCCCCCTGCACCAGGTAATACTGCTCCAGCGGGTTCTTTAATAGCGGCATTTTATAACTGAAATCAAGAACCTGCTCTGGCGCAGAGATGCTGGCGCTGGTGGTCAGGCTGTGGCCATAGGAGTTCATCCACGGCTTTTTCCACGAGGTCTTCACCCGTGGACCGACGTCAGTTGAGTAACCGACCCCGGTTTCGATGGTATTTTCAGTTCGCGGCGACACAACGCCTTTCAGCGGCAGCACTTTGGTTTCACGGGCTTTATCAAATTCCGGTGCGACGACCACGGAATTAAACCATCCGGTCGCCGACAGACGACGGTTCAGTTCGCCCAGATCTTTCGACTCGTACTCTTCACCCTCTTTAAAGGGCACCAGATTTTGCAGGTACTCATCGCGAATTTGCGAGCCTTCAAAAGTGACATGCCCAAAGCGATAGCGTTCACCGCTGTTGTAATCGATATCCCAGAATGCCTGGCGGCGTTCGAGCGCTATCCCAAGCTGGCTTTTATTAAATTCACTGTCGAAATAGCCTTTGCGCAGCGCTACGCTGGTGAGTGATTTTTTGAAGTTATCATAGTCCCCCTGATTCAGCACGGTGCCGATTGCCGGTCGCGTTTTCAGCAGATCGAGGTAATCTTTATCCGTACGTGCGCCACCGCGCAGAATCACTTCGGTGCCGCCAATCAGCACCGGCTCACCAGGGGTCACTTTGGCAATCAACACCTGGCGTCCTTTCGCCGGCGGCGGACGCAGCTCAAAATCAATGGTGGGCTCAAAGTAGCCCAGCGCTTTTAGCCCTTCGCGGATGGCATCATCAACGCGCGCACGAAAGCGTCGGTCTGGAGTGACTTCATCACTTTGAATCGTGGATAGCTGCGCACGGACGTTTTTCTCCAGCGGTCCTGATAATCCCTCGACCTGTAAGCGAACATTCGCTGCGGCGGCGGAGCCACTTAAGCACAGTAATCCCACCCAACATAACTGACGGATATGTGGCACATTTTCTCCTGAATATCCTTTTTTCCCACCCCTGGAAAAAAATACTATGCCGTTCCTCGGCTTAACAAAAAATCAACAATAAGAGTTGAAAAACAGACGACAACCCAAATATTTCTTATGTTTAACTCTAGACGTATTCACGCCGTTTATTGTGGGCAAAGACGCGTCTCGTTACAACCTTAACCCAAATGACTGATTTCGGGAGAACGGCCATGAGTTTATTTGATAGAAAGCATCTTGTTACTCAAGCAGATGCCCTACCTGGACGCAACACCCCGATGCCAGTGGCAACGCTGCATGCGGTTAACCAACATTCGATGACCAACGTGCCCGACGGTATGGAGATAGCATTTTTCGCCATGGGATGTTTCTGGGGCGTTGAACGTTTATTCTGGTCATTACCCGGGGTATACAGCACAGCGGCCGGATATACCGGCGGCTACACCCCTAACCCAACCTATCGGGAAGTGTGTTCCGGCGATACCGGACACGCCGAAGCGGTACGCGTCGTCTATGATCCGCATGTTATCAGCTACGAGCAACTGCTGCAGGTGTTCTGGGAAAATCACGACCCGGCGCAGGGCATGCGTCAGGGGAACGACCAGGGGACGCAGTATCGCTCCGCCATTTACCCGTTAACGCCGGAGCAAACCGTCGCGGCACGGGCAAGCCTTGAGCGTTTTCAGGCAGCAATGACCGCCGCTGGCGACGAGCGCACCATTACAACGGAAATCACTACCGCAACCCCGTTCTACTATGCCGAGGACGACCACCAGCAGTATCTGCATAAAAATCCTTATGGGTACTGTGGCATTGGTGGGATTGGCGTTTGTCTGCCGCCACAAGGATAATCGCCACCCTCTGGCGGCTTTACAGTACCTTACGCTATACTAGCTCCTGAAATTGCCGGTCCACTCCCTTCGGACCGGTTTTCAATGTGTATTTCACACGGATTTATCAATTTATCCCTTCCGAGGATCTGGCCTTAACGGTCGGATAAGATATGTTAAACAGTATTTTAGTCATTCTCTGCCTGATCGCCGTGAGTGCGTTTTTCTCGATATCCGAGATCTCGCTTGCTGCATCACGCAAAATAAAACTTAAACTGCTTGCCGATGAAGGCAACGTAAACGCACAACGTGTTTTGAAGATGCAGGAAAACCCCGGCATGTTTTTTACCGTCGTGCAAATTGGCCTTAACGCGGTCGCTATTCTCGGTGGTATTGTCGGTGATGCGGCATTCTCCCCGGCGTTTTACAGCCTTTTCTCGAAGTACTTCACTCCAGAGCTGTCCGAACAGTTAAGCTTTATTCTGTCGTTCTCGCTGGTTACTGGCCTGTTCATCCTGTTCGCGGATTTAACTCCGAAACGCATCGGTATGATTGCGCCAGAAGCTGTGGCTTTGCGTATCATCAACCCGATGCGCTTCTGCCTGCTCGTCTTCCGCCCGCTGGTGTGGTTCTTTAACGGTCTGGCAAATAACATCTTCCGTCTGTTTAAGATCCCGATGGTGCGTAAAGACGACATCACCTCGGACGATATTTACGCCGTGGTCGAAGCGGGTGCGTTGGCAGGGGTTCTGCGTAAGCAGGAACATGAGCTGATTGAAAATGTGTTCGAACTGGAATCCCGTACCGTACCGTCTTCCATGACCTCGCGCGAGAATATTATCTGGTTCGATCTCCACGAAGATGAGCAAAGCCTGAAGAACAAGGTGGCGGAACATCCACACTCCAAATTCCTGGTGTGTAACGAAGATATCGACCACATCATTGGCTATGTCGATTCAAAGGATCTCCTCAACCGCGTACTGGCGAACCAAAGCATGGCGCTGAACAGTGGCGTACAGATCCGCAATACGCTGATTGTGCCGGATACGCTGACGCTCTCTGAAGCGCTGGAAAGCTTCAAAACCGCAGGCGAAGACTTTGCCGTCATCATGAACGAATACGCGCTGGTGGTGGGGATTATCACGCTCAACGACGTTATGACTACGCTGATGGGCGATTTAGTCGGTCAGGGTCTGGAAGAGCAGATCGTGGCGCGCGATGAAAACTCATGGTTAGTCGATGGCGGTACGCCGATTGATGACGTTATGCGCGTCCTGGATATCGATGAGTTCCCGCAGTCCGGCAACTATGAAACCATCGGCGGCTTTATGATGTTCATGCTGCGTAAAATCCCGAAACGCACCGACTCGGTGAAGTATTCAGGCTACAAATTTGAAGTGGTGGATATCGATAACTACAAGATCGATCAGCTGCTGGTGACGCGTCTGGACAGTAAACCTACCGTACTGGTACCGAAACTGCCAGATGCAAAAGAAGAGGCAAAGGCGTCTTAACGTCCTGCAGAAACATCAACGGCTCCCATTCAGGAGCCGTTTTTTTAACTACCGCATAGCACTTTGATCAAGCCATCTCAGTTTGCAGACGCAAGACCTGACGGTTAACTTCGGACATCACGGAAAAATGCAGTTTGTCCTTCACTTTTGGGATAAGAATCTTACCCTTATCAAATTCAAAAGCGCCTACATCCTTGATATATAACCGTCCACGAAACAGGATCTTCACGTACTTCGCCACCTGCAGCGGGTTGTATCGTTGGAAAATTTTCATTGTTGTCTCCTGCTGAGCATTACGCCTTTGCGGTACCACAATCGGTCCGACAATCCTCAGGCGCAAATTTTAATGCCCTATGACTATAGACTATCTCGCTCATGTTTCCAGCGTGTATAAGTTTATTTACCTTCAGGTTACAAATATTCAGAATTATCTTTTCAACGCTTCGCTGTCTTCAGTATAAGCCTTCATTTTTCGCAGGATTTGTGCGCCCGTCCGCAAACTGGCATCGCGCTTGCGGGAAAAAGCATCAATCGCACATATGATTAAATTCCAGACCCAAGTGGTCGGATCACCTGCAAAATAAAGAAAGAAGGAAAACCTATGACCTTACAAAAACTGCTGGCGCTGTCGTGCCTGCTGCTGCCGATGATTGCCTGTGCGCATTCGTTTGAGACTAACCAGCGCGTACCGCCGGTGGGGATCGCCGATCGTGGCGAACTGATTCTCGATAACGATAAGTTTAGCTACAAAAGCTGGAATAGCGCGCAGCTGCCAGGGAAAGTGCGAATTGTGCAACACATTGCCGGACGCACCTCCGCCAAAGAGAAAAATGCTACGCTGATCGAGGCAATCAAAGCGGCCAACCTGCCGCACGACAAATACCAGACCACCACGATCGTCAACACCGATGACGCTATTCCTGGCTCCGGTATGTTTGTGCGCAGCAGTCTGGAGAGCAATAAGAAGCTCTACCCGTGGTCACAATTTATTGTCGACAGCAATGGCATTGCGCGTAAAGCCTGGCAACTGGATGAAGAGAGCTCCGCTATCGCCGTACTTGATAAGGACGGACGCGTTCAGTGGGCAAAAGATGGTGCGTTGACGCAGGAAGAGGTGCAGCAGGTTATTGCCCTGCTGCACAAATTACTCAGTAAATAGCGACGCGGAAGCCGGGGTTGAGGAATGATTCACGTGGGGTGTAATCCAGAGATTTCCCCTGCCAGTCGTGAACGTGCGCCCCGGCTGCGGCAGCAACGGCGTGGCCAGCGGCAGTGTCCCATACGTTAGTTGGCCCAAAACGTGGGTACAGCTGTGCCTGCCCTTCCGCCACCAGGCAGAACTTCAGCGATGAGCCAATCGATGTGGTCTGGTGCTCACCCAACTGTTGCAGATACTCTTTTAACTCATTGTCAGCATGCGAACGGCTAATCACCACCAACGGCGGACGCGCGTCACGAACATGGATTTGTTTGCGCACGCCGCACTCTTCTTTCCACGCTTTACCTTCTGCCGCGCTGTACATCACTTTCATCACCGGCGCGTAAACCACGCCCAGTACCGGCTTTCCTTGCTCGATAAGCGCAATATTGACGGTGAATTCACCGTTACGCTTAATGAACTCTTTGGTACCGTCCAGCGGGTCTACCAGCCAGTAGCGCTGCCAGTGCTGGCGAACATCCCAGCCAGGAGGCGCTTCTTCAGACAGGACCGGAATATCCGGCGTCAGCGCCAGTAATCCTTCGAGGATCACCGTATGCGCGGCGATATCCGCCGCCGTGACCGGAGAATCGTCCTGCTTGCTGGTAATCTCCATCGGTTTGATTCCATCGTAGACCTGCATAATGGCATCGCCCGCATTCCGTGCAAGCTGGCATACATGTTCTAACATTCTCCACCTCGTTTCTGTCGTGGTGTTAACTCGTTGTTTTACTTATACCCGATCGCCAAAGGATCCGCCAACTGTGATAGCGTCTGCGGTTTTAAACGCTATATTCATGTCATGATTCACAGTTCTGTAAGCAAGAAAATTTTTATACATTTTCTTTTGTGGCTTAGATCTTAAAAGGATGTCCCTGATGATTAAGTTTAGTGCAACGTTTCTGGCCACGCTGATTGCAGCCAGCGTCAATGCCGCGACCGTCGATCTGCGTATAATGGAAACCACTGATTTACATAGCAATATGATGGATTTCGATTATTACAAAGATACGCCGACTGAAAAATTTGGCCTGGTTCGTACGGCAAGCCTGATCAACGCAGCACGTGGTGAAGTCAAAAACAGCGTGCTGGTTGATAACGGTGATCTGATTCAGGGCAGCCCGCTCGGGGATTATATGGCGGCCAAGGGGCTGAAAGCGGGCGAAACTCATCCGGTATATAAGGCACTGAATACGCTGGATTACGCAGTGGGTAACCTTGGCAACCATGAATTTAACTACGGTCTTGAGTATCTGCACAACGCGCTAGCCGGGGCGAAGTTCCCTTACGTTAACGCCAATATCATCGACGTTAAGACCAAAAAGCCGCTGTTTACTCCTTATCTGATCAAAGAGACTGAGGTTGTCGATCAGGGAGGAAACAAGCAGACGCTGAAAATTGGCTATATCGGTTTTGTGCCGCCGCAGATCATGACCTGGGATAAAGCCAACCTCAGCGGCAAAGTGACGGTGAATGACATTACGGAAACCGCACGTAAATACGTGCCGGAAATGCGAGCCAAAGGTGCCGATGTCGTGGTGGTGGTTGCTCACTCCGGGCTTTCTGCCGACCCATACCAGGCGATGGCGGAAAACTCCGTTTACTACCTCAGTGAAGTTCCGGGCGTGGATGCCATTATGTTTGGTCACGCTCACGCCGTTTTCCCGGGGAAAGACTTTGCCAACATCAAAGGCGCAGATATCACAACAGGTACGCTCAATGGCGTTCCTGCGGTGATGCCGGGCATGTGGGGCGATCACCTGGGCGTGGTGGATTTAGTGCTGAATAACGACAGCGGTAAATGGCAGGTTACGCAGGGGAAAGCGCAGGCGCGCCCGATTTATGATGCCGCGGCCAAAAAATCACTGGCTGGCGAAGACCAAAAAATCGTTGAGATCCTAAAAGCCGATCACGATGCCACGCGTGAATTTGTCAGCAAACCAATCGGTAAATCTGCCGACAACATGTACAGCTATCTGGCGCTGGTTCAGGACGACCCGACCGTGCAGGTGGTGAATAACGCGCAGAAAGCCTATGTGGAACATTTTATCCAGGGCGATCCGGACCTGGCAAAACTACCGGTACTTTCCGCCGCTGCGCCGTTTAAAGTCGGTGGACGCAAGAACGATCCGGCCAGCTTTGTCGAAGTCGAAAAAGGTCAGCTTACCTTCCGTAACGCCGCTGATTTGTATCTCTATCCCAATACCCTGGTCGTGGTGAAAGCCAGCGGTAAAGAGGTGAAAGAGTGGCTGGAATGTTCTGCCGGGCAGTTTAATCAGATTGATATCCACAGCAGCAAACCACAGTCGTTAATTAACTGGGATGGCTTCCGTACCTATAACTTCGACGTGATTGACGGCGTGAATTATCAGATTGATGTTTCACAACCCGCTCGCTATGACGGTGAATGCCAGACGATTAACCCGCAAGCGGAGCGTATTAAAAATCTGACATTTAACGGCAAACCGATCGATCCGAACGCAACCTTCCTCGTCGCGACCAACAACTACCGCGCCTACGGCGGTAAGTTTGCCGGGACCGGCGACAGCCACATCGCGTTTGCATCACCAGATGAAAACCGCTCGGTGCTGGCAGCATGGATAGGTTCCCAGACAAAGAGCGCAGGCGAAATTCATCCAGCGGCAGATAACAACTGGCGTCTGGCGCCGATTCACAGCGAGACACAACTGGATATTCGCTTTGAAACATCACCGTCTGATAAAGCCGCTGCGTTTATCAAAGAGAAAGGCCAGTATCCACTGAAGAAAGTCGCTACCGATGACATCGGCTTCGCCATTTATCAGTTGGATTTGAGTAAGTAAGACCACGCCGGGTGGCACTGCGCCATCCGGCAAGCCCGACCAAGTCGTTTACGCTGATGCCGGGACGTCTTCGTTCTTAACGGTATGATTTGCCAAAACCTGCGGCAAATTCACCTCTATCCAGTCCGCCAGCGCTGCGACTTTTTCGCTCACCTGCTCACCCAACGGTGTCAGGCTATACTCCACATGCGGCGGTACCACCGGATATGACACCCGATTGATAAACCCGTCCTGTTCTAACGCCTGCAGGGATTGCGCCAGCATTTTTTCACTGACGCCGCCCATCTTACGGCGCAAATCGCTGAAACGGTGCGTACCGTCGCGCAGCGCCACCAGAATCAATACACCCCAGCGGCTGGTGACGTGTTTTAACACCTCGCGGGAGGGACACTGCTCGGCAAACAAATTGCCATCACGTAATTGCTGGGAGAGCGTCAAAGCTGTCATTTTCATACTAACCTTTTTGTACGTACTTACTAAAAGTAAGTTTATGTGTTAATGTGATTAAACACAAGACCAATACCAAAGGAGTTATCCTATGATCGCGATTACTGGTGCCACTGGCCAACTGGGCCAACACGTTATTGAAACGCTACTGAAAACCGTTCCTGCCAGCCAGATTGTGGCTATTGTGCGTAATCCTGCTAAAGCGACGGCGCTTAGCCAGCAGGGCATTACAGTTCGTCAGGCGGATTACAGCGATGAAGCTGCCTTTACCACGGCCTTACAGGGGATAGACAAGTTACTGCTAATCTCCTCCAGCGAAGTGGGACAACGTGCCCCGCAGCATCGCAACGTGATTAACGCGGCGAAAGCGGCCCACGTGAAATTTATCGCCTACACCAGCCTGCTTCACGCCGATCGCTCCCCGCTGGGGCTGGCTGATGAGCATGTCGCAACCGAGAAGATGCTGGCTGAATCCGGTATCGCGTACGCGCTGCTGCGTAACGGTTGGTACACCGAAAACTATCTCGCCAGCGCACCAGCCGCGCTGGAACACGGCGTGTTTATTGGGGCAGCGGGAGAAGGCAAAATCGCCTCGGCGACCCGTGCCGACTATGCCGCTGCCGCCGCGCGCGTCATCAGTGAAGACGGTCATGCCGGTAAAATCTATGAACTGGCGGGCGACGAAGGCTGGACCCTGAGCCAGCTGGCGGCCGAACTGGCAAAACAGAGCGGTAAAAAAGTGGTGTATCAAAACCTGAGCGAAGCTGATTTTGCCGCCGCGCTGAAAAGTGTAGGTCTACCTGCCGGACTGGCGGACATGCTGGCTGACTCAGACGTTGGTGCCTCTAAAGGTGGCCTCTTCGACGACAGCCATACGCTGAGCAAACTGATTGGTCGCCCAACCACGTCGCTGGCAGACAGCGTCAAAAGCATCGTGTAAGTGTTAAAAATTAGTTAATTGTGGTGGCATCCCCGCGCATCCTCTCTGATAATGACATGATGATGCGTGGGGAGAGAAGACGTGCAAGGTGTACCTGAGCAGTTTATTGATGAGAAAGACAGCGCCCGCTTTCGCCATCTGGCACAGGTGCCGGGCGTTGAGCTGTATCATGCGCACATCTCGCGTTACGCCTTTGAACCCCACACCCATGAAGCGTTTGGTATTGGCGCGATAGAAGCCGGAGCCGAACGTTTTCGCTATCGCGGCACGCAGTACGTGGCCCCCGCCCATTCCGTCGTCACCATGAATCCCGATGAGCTACATACCGGCGAAGCGGAAACCGCCGACGGCTGGCGCTATCGGATGATCTATCTTGAGCCCGATCTTCTGGAAGAAGTCACCGGGATCCGCCACTGGTGGTTTCATGACGTAACGCGCCACGATCCGCTACGCTCGCGCCAGATCTGCTCGCTGATCCATGGCCTGTGGAACACTGAGGATCCGCTGGCGCAAAAAGGGCTATTACTCGATCTGATCGACACGTTCCAGCCGCTGGCCCGCCATGCGCCGGTATTACCGGAGGGAGCGCATCGCTTTGAACGGGTACGCGAGTATTTGCACGATAATTATATGCACCCGGTCACGCTCGACGAACTGGCGCGGGTTGCAGCGCTGAGCCCCTGGCATTTTCAGCGCCAGTTTAAATCTCATTTCCACGTCACGCCGCACCAGATGCTGATGGCGATCCGCCTGTGGCGAGCCAAAGGTTTTCTCACTCACGGAATGCCCGCCGCGGAGGTCGCTGCCGCAACCGGCCTCACCGACCAGTCGCATCTCACCCGCGCGTTTACCCATCGCTACGGTATTACGCCGGTACGTTATCAGAAACAAGTCGTCCGGCGTTGAACAGCAATCTCATACAATACGGCTGCATTTTTCCTGCCTACACTCGACTTATTGTTAAGCGATGTGGATGTCAAAAATGATTAGCGGCGTGTTGTATGCCCTGCTGGCTGGGCTAATGTGGGGATTAATTTTTGTTGGGCCGCTGATCGTACCGGAATATCCGGCGGTATTGCAGTCGATGGGGCGCTATCTGGCGCTGGGGCTAATAGCGTTGCCGATTGCCTGGCTGGGGCGTGTGCGCTTGCGTCAGTTGACGCGTAAAGACTGGGTCACTGCGCTGGCGCTAACGATGACGGGTAATCTGATTTATTACGTTTGCCTGGCAAGCGCCATCCAGCGCACTGGCGCGCCGGTTTCAACGATGATTATTGGTACATTGCCGGTTGTGATCCCGGTCTTCGCTAACCTGCTCTACAGCCAGCGCGACGGCAAATTATCATGGTGGCGTCTGTCGCCTGCGCTGGTGCTGATTGCTATCGGTCTGCTGTGCGTGAATATCTCGGAGCTGAATCAAGGCTTACCCGACTTTAGCGGCTGGCGTTATGGTTCTGGAATCGCGCTGGCGCTGATCTCGGTAGTGTGTTGGGCGTGGTATGCGCTGCGTAATGCCCGCTGGCTGCGCGAGAATCCAGATAAGCACCCGATGATGTGGGCGACGGCCCAGGCACTGGTAACGTTGCCTGTTTCTCTGCTCGGTTATATTGCAGCCTGCCTGTGGCTGAACGGACAAACGCCGGACTTTGCCCTGCCCTTCGGCCCACGTCCGGGCGTGTTTATCGGCCTGATGATAGCGATTGCGGTATTGTGTTCGTGGGTTGGCGCACTGTGCTGGAACGTCGCCAGCCAAAAATTGCCGACGGTGATCCTCGGCCCGCTGATTGTCTTCGAAACGCTGGCTGGCCTGGTGTACACCTTTATCCTGCGCCAGGAATTCCCGCCGCTGCTGACGGTAAGCGGCATTGCGCTGCTGATTGTTGGGGTGGTGATAGCCGTCAGAGCCAAACCACAGAAACCAAGCGTCGTCGTGGTTCCACAATCATAATGGCCCGAACGGCGCTGCGCTAATCCGACCTACAAGATATTATTTTGTAGGTCGGATTAGACGTTAAACTTTAAACACCGCTACGGTCTGATTCAGTCGTGCTGCCTGCTCTTCGAGCGCAGCGGCGGCGGAAGCGGACTCCTCCACCAGCGAGGCGTTTTGCTGCGTCACGCGATCCATCTCGGCAACCGCCTGACCTACCTGATCGATACCCCGGCTCTGTTCATCAGAGGCCGAGGCTATCTCGCCCATGATGTCGGTCACACGGGTCACGGCGCTAACAATTTCCGCCATCGTTTCACCCGCTTCATGCACCAGCGCCGTACCAGCATTTACCCGATTCCCCGAGTCATCAATCAGCGCCTTAATCTCTTTCGCCGCCTGAGCGCTACGCTGTGCCAGTGTACGGACCTCGCCAGCGACCACGGCAAACCCGCGCCCCTGCTCGCCCGCACGCGCCGCTTCTACTGCCGCGTTCAGCGCCAGAATATTGGTCTGGAAGGCAATGCCGTCGATAACATTGGTAATTTGTGCGATTTTGCTGGAACTGGTAGCGATTTCATCCATCGTACGCACCACGCCATCAACCACGGTTCCGCCTTTCTGCGCCGTCTGTGAGGCATTTTTTGCCAGACTGGTCGCCTGACGCGCGTTATCCGCGTTCTGTTTCACGGTAGCGGTGAGTTGTTCCATGCTGGCAGCAGTCTCTTCCAGAGAGGCGGCCTGCTGCTCGGTACGTGAAGAGAGATCGTTACTGCCGGCGGCAATTTCACCTGCGCCGGTATAGATGGTGTCAGCCCCGTCACGCACCACGCTGACTGTGTTCGCCAGCGCCTGCTGCATGTCGCGAACGTTGACTGCCAGCAGCGCCATCTCATTGCTGCCATCGGCGTTGATGCTGTGCGTCAAATCACCCGCAGCAATGTGGCGAATATGCCCCATCACTTCGTGGAGAGGCTTGAGCAGCACTCGCTGCATTGCCAGCCAGCTGGCGATAATCACGGTGACGACAATCAGCATCACGGCGGACAGCAGCCAGATTATCTTCTGGTAATCACTCTCATTGTCCTGCACCCCGGCAGTGGCCAGCGCCGTTTGCGCGCTACGCCATTCCCGATAAACTTCCTGCATGGCCGTTTGCTTTTGCTCGGCATTCTGCTTGAACATCTCTTCCAGCTTACCTTCAGCCAGCAGCGCGTTCATTTTAGCCAGCGTCGCAGAATAGATGCCGTACTGCTCTTCCAGTCGATCGGCCAGATGTTCATCAAGCCCCGGCGTTTCCGGCAGGGCGTAGTATTTATCGTAATGCTCTTTCGATTCGGCCAACAGGCGATTTGCCGTGTTCACCAGTTCCTTCAACTGACCGCCGTTAATCTCGCTGGCCATCGTTCCCTGTAAACGCAACATGCCCCGGTTGAGCGTGACGCGAGCCTGGTTCAGGCTAATCCACGCATCGGTAAACTCGGCCACGTTCTGGCTGGAAAGCTGAGAGACGTTAAAGTTTTGCTTATCGTTATTGAGCGCGCCAATAAAGACGCCCGCGGAGATGAGCTGCATCGCGCCAAGGGCGAGTAACACGGTGATAAGTAGGGTTATCACTTTGATTCGTTTAAACATCTGTAGCCTTTTATTATGCAGGTATTGTCTGAGGTCTAACTATCGGCAGCGGCGTGCGCTTATTTAATCCTGTCGCGCGGCTTTTTTCGCCGCACCTCTCCTTTCTAATAAGATTCAGCACCTTAACGAAACAAGAAATTTTCGTGACATTCCTCACAAAAAACCCCACCACGAAAGCAATACCGTTCAGTTAACTCCTCTGTATCAGAAATCATCAGCCTGTATTGGCGGAGGTGATGAACATGCTATCTCAGAGAAAGGGTTCCGTTCACCTCATGTTCATCGTTTCTCTGAAACACGATTCCTGTGAACGTGTTAAGGGTACTATCGCCGTACCCTTAACAATCCCGGCT
>OGJN01000057.1_pt1 | contig 110963 bp, 124 predicted proteins | sample 1572221 | NCBI WGS metagenome assembly OGJN01 (sample SAMEA2582148, study PRJEB24529) | metagenome | biome: Human gut stool | place: China | collected 2011 | reverse complement strand
TGACTCTATTGGTCACTTGACAAGTCATGATAAATGACTTCTGAGTATTTATACTATTCTTATTATTTATAATAGGTATATAATTAGAATATATAAACTAAGCTGTATATTGATGAAAGGAGAGAATTCATCATGAAACCATTGGGGAAACGGATTGCAATGGCTGTGGTGTGTGCGGCCACATTGACATCTCCCTTGTTGTTGAGCGGTTGTAGTATGTCAGAACTATGGCAAGGTACTGAACAGAGTCGCAAGGAAATTGCGCAACGGTCTGAGCAAGATCAGGTGCAGTTATTTAATCAATATGTGAAAGCTGTAAGCCGATTTAATCGCATGGTTGTAATGTTTGATTATGCGAATACGCCAACGGTTAACGATTTAAAAGCGGGGCAGCATTTAACTGTATTTAATACACCGAACTTTAAGCAATTGCAAAAAGAATTAGAAGAGGCTAAGCAAGCAGGTGTTCCTTATGATGAAATGAAAGAGCCTTTAGATAAGCTGCTTTCAAAATTGAACGAAATTACACCGGTAGCAGAAGAGCTTGATGCATACTATAAATCTAAAGGGTATACCACAGATAACTATGCTAAGGAGCAACAATTAGGTCCTAAATATGTTCAGTTGTATGAACAATTTATTCCTATTTATGCTGACTTTGATAATATTATGCATAAAATCAATACGGATCGATTACAACAACGGTTACAACAATTGCGCGATGCAGGTAAGAAAAATGCAGCCGCTGCACAAGAGGTTTCTTTGCGACTTACTGCAGTCTTAGAAAAGCTAGATAGCGAAAAACAACCAGATGTAAATGCTATCAATCAAGAATTGCAAGCTATTGGTGATTTAGCGAATAGTATTTCTAGTCCTAAGTATGACTCTGTTAAGACCTCTGTAAACTCTACGATTGGTGCCATTCGTACTTATATGGGATCTAAACAAGATAACGATTATAAACATATGGTTGAGGCCTATAACCGTTATATTTCCAATATGAATACAACCAATATGAATGAATTGGATCAATAAGCAAGCTAGAAGAATAGTGTGATAAATTAATAGGCATATATAAGATATAAAAAGAAAGCTGTATCGAATGAGGATATCATTTGATACAGCTTTTTATATGTTTATAGCCTAGTTAGAACAAAAGTTATTGGTAGTTTATTATATTTTCCTTATGGTTGTAATTCGATTGGATAGGGAGAATAGTACGAGGGCTACCCAGATACAGCCAAAAGCGATGAGTTGGGCTGTGCCAAAGCTTTCACCAAAGTAAAAGATAGCTAAGAAAAAGCCCATGGTGGGAGATAGGTATTGTAAAAATCCTAGTACATTCAATGGCAAAAGTTTTGCGCCGTACGAGAAGAGGATGAGCGGAATTGATGTTGTGAGTCCTGCACCGATGAGGAGTAGGCCGGTGGATGTTATGTGCTCAAGAAAGACCCAGGATGAGGTATCTATGGTTGCCAAATACCATAGCGCTATCGGTGTAACAAGCCACGCTTCCAAAGCAATACTTGAAAATGGATGAATGGTGAGACGTTTCTTTACGGCTCCATATAGGCTAAATGATACAGCTAGTGCGATGGAGACAATCGGTAAGGATCCTAGTTCATAGGTCATGATCGATACACCTAGTACGGCGATGGCCATGCTCAGTTTTTGGGACCATAGCAAGGTTTCTTTGTAGATAACGATGCCGAGCAATACGTTGAGGAGAGGGTTGATATAATACCCGAGGCTAGTATCGAGAACATGTTGGTTGGTAACAGCCCAAATATAAGTGAACCAATTGACGCTAATAAGGGCGGCTGCCAGTAATAATAGACCAAACTGTGAAAGATGGGTACGCAAGTGTTGAATATCGATGCGCAGTTGTTGGCGGCCCATAGCAAGGATGATGAAAATCATCCAAACACCAGACCAGATGATGCGGTGCGATAATACTGAAAAGGATGAAACTTGGTTAAGTAGTGCCCAATATAGGGGGAGCAAACCCCAGATTAAGCAGCACAGTAATGTGGTACTGAGCCCTTTTTTGTTTATATCATTCATAATGCAACCTCCTCTTATTGATAGCATTATTATATCATGCTGATAGCTGATAGCTGATAGCTGATAGCTGATAGCTGATAGCTGATAGGGTGTAGATAGTGGTGAATTTGCTATTCAATGGTCAATCAAAATACATGTATGCGTTTAAGTTATTTTATATATGCGTTAGTTATAACTTGAAATTTGTTACTTATGATTAACTGTTATGTTCATTGACTTTGTGCATAATCTTACACTATATTGGACTTAGAACAACGAATATGGAGAATAGGTGTCGCAAGACTTAATAGAGAAATCGGTACAAGCCGATGCGGTCCCGCCACTGTAAGGACGAGCCTGCTTTCAAAAATGTCACTGGAGAAATCTGGGAAGGCGAAAGCGAGGTGATGAGCCCGAGCCAGGAGAACTGCCTATTTGATAATCACCGTTATGTACCTACGAGCGATAGGAAGGGGATTGGGGTATGCTGGTTTCAGTGTTTTTTGGCGTACCTTTCAATAAGAAACCTTACGTGTCACTTTTGGGTGGCACGTTTTTTGTTGCCCTTGAAAGTGGCTGTTTAGCGTATGAATCAGGCTTTATAATTATTGAATTAATGGACACAGATTTGAGGTTGTTGTGATCCAAGTATAGGAAAGCTCGAGTGATTCATAGATATAACAATTCGCAGGTACGGTGCGCTGTTTCTCGGTATGGTTTCGAGTTGAAAAGGAGGCACATATATGTCTGACAAAAAGACTTCGAAGGACGCAGAACGCGATCTATTAGCACCTGTATCCTTTGACGAATTTGAGAAACCTACGTATGAACAATGGCAGGCTGAAGTTGAAAAGGCGTTAAAAGGTGGGGACTTCCACAAGAAGATGTTCACTAAAACCTATGAAGGTATTACGTTGCAGCCAATTTACACACCTGCACTGCATGGGGAAAAGATTCCAAAGGGCGTATACCCTGGGGCAGGCGAGTTCCTACGTGGCACTAAGGCAAGTGGTTATATTAAAGAGTCTTGGGGCGTATCCCAGTACGTAGACGATTCCTTGCCTAAAGATGCTAACCATGCAAGTTTATACGAAATTGTAAAAGGCGGCACCATCCACAACATCCGTCTTGATGAAGCGACACGCCATGATCAAGATGTGCAAGTAGGCGCATCCGTTGGCGTTGGTGGGACATCTTTGTCCACTATGGATGACTGCAAACAATTAATCGAGCGTTTCAATCTTAAAGAAAATCCTTTATACATTGAAACAGGCGCTTCTGCGGCTATCTTGCTCGGTATGTTGGCAGCCACTGTGAAAGGCTCTAAAAAACAAACTTCTGACTTAAAAGGTCTCGTTGGTGCAGATCCTGTTGGCGTTTGGGCTAAAGACGGTGCATTGCATATTTCCTTAGATACCGCTTTTGATGAAATGGCACATACTGTTGTATGGGCTAAAGAACAAGCTCCAGAGCTTAAAACAGTGCTCGTATCTGGTGATGTATATGCTAATGGCGGCGCGAATGATGTACAGGAAGTGGCTTACGCATTGGCAACGGCTGTTTGCTATGTGCGTCAATTAGCACAGCGTAATATCGATATTCACACCATTGCTAAGAGCATGATGTTCACCTTCTCCTTGGGGGCTAATTTCTTTATGGAAATCGCTAAATTGCGTGCGTTGCGCGTACTTTGGGCGCGCATCATGGAAGCGTTCGGCGCTGAAGAAGCGGACCGTGCCGTTCATGTACACGGCAGAACATCGGCTTTCACAAAAACTGTATACGACCCATATGTAAACTTGTTGCGCAACACAACACAAGCGTTCTCTGGCGTTGTAGGCGGTTTGAACAGTCTTGAAGTATCTCCATTCGACCAACCAATTCGCAAAGCGGACGACTTCTCTCGCCGTATTGCTCGTAACATCCAAGTTATGTTGCAAACTGAATTTGAATTGCGTCAACCTGTGGACCCTGTAGGCGGTTCCTGGTACGTGGAAACACTGGCTGCTGAATTATGTGAAAAAATCTGGGCTGAGTTCCAAACTATCGAATCTAAAGGTGGCATCGTGGCGGCTTTGAAAGAAGGCTATCCACAAGCTCAAGTAAAAGCTATTCTTGATGAACGCTTCAAAAACCTTGCATTCCGCAGAGATGTGGCTGTAGGTAACAACATGTATGCGAACATGACAGAAGAGCTATTAGATCCTAAACCAGAAAATCAAGAAACATTGCGTCAAAAACGTGTTGCTCACATTGAAGAATACTTGGCAAGTGCGGAGCCAGATGCTGTTATGAAAGCACAGGCTACCCTAGAAGCAAGTACGACAGAGCCTGGCGCTTTGATTGGCCTCATCGAGCTTGGAGCGTTACAAAAATTGACGATCCGTCAAATCCGTAAGTCTTTAGACGCTGGCGATATTTCTTCTGAAACGATCGAACCAATCACGGCTCATCGCTGGACTGAACAATTTGAAGCACTTCGCATGCGCACTGAAAACTATAAACAACGTATGAAAGATAATGTGAAGGTATTCTTGGCTAATATGGGCCCAATTCCTCAACACAAACCTCGTGCGGACTTCTCCACAGGCTTCTTCGAAGTAGGTGCTTTTGAAGTTATTAAAAATGACGGCCATGAAACTACGGCTGACGCTGCGAAGGCGGCTCGTGAAAGTGGTGCTGATGTTGTCGTTATCTGTTCCACAGATGATACATATCCTGAATTAGTACCGCCACTTGCGAAAGAATTGAAAGAAACTATGCCGAATGTAACGGTTATCTTGGCAGGGGCACCTCCTAAGGACCTTGAGCCTGTATACCGTGAAGCTGGCGTAGACGACTTCATTTCCGTTCGTGCAAATTGTTACGAAATCTTGAATACATTACAAGATAAGAAAGGGATGTGAGCTCATGTTTAAAAATCCAGACTTCTCCTCTCTTGGCTTGGGAACGCAGTCACCGACATCTCGCGATGCATGGCTTGCTGAACTTCAAAAAGAAACAGGAAAAAGCTTTGAAGATTTATATAATACAACAATGGAGCAAATCCAACTAAAACCTCTCTATACAGAGATGGATTATGAAGGGATGACACACCTTGACTATATGGCTGGTGTACCTCCATTCTTGCGTGGACCTTATTCCACAATGTACGTTACTCGTCCTTGGACAGTACGTCAGTACGCTGGTTTCTCCACTGCAGAAGAATCCAATGCGTTCTATCGTCGTAACTTGGCAGCGGGCCAAAAAGGTTTGTCTATTGCCTTTGACCTTGCTACACACCGTGGTTATGACTCTGACCATCCTCGCGTAGTAGGCGATGTTGGTAAAGCGGGCGTTGCGGTAGACTCCATCCTCGACATGGAAATTCTATTCTCCGGTATCCCACTTGACCAAATGTCCGTATCCATGACAATGAACGGCGCCGTATTGCCTGTTATGGCGTTCTACATCCTAGCAGGTGAAGAACAAGGCGTTGATAAAAAGGTTATGGCTGGTACGATCCAAAATGATATCTTGAAAGAGTTCATGGTACGTAATACCTATATTTACCCTCCAGCTACGTCCATGCGTATCATCGGCGATATCTTTGCGTATACATCCCAGTACATGCCTAAGTTCAACAGTATCTCCATTTCTGGCTACCATATGCAAGAAGCGGGCGCTACTGCGGACATCGAATTAGGTTACACATTGGCCGATGGTCTTGAATACATCCGTACCGGTGTAAACGCAGGCCTTCACGTAGATAAATTCGCACCACGGTTGTCTTTCTTCTGGGCAATCGGTAAAAACTACTTTATGGAAGTGGCAAAAATGCGTGCAGCACGTATGTTGTGGGCTAAGATTATCAATAGCTTCGGCTCTGAAAATCCTAAATCCATGGCACTTCGTACACATAGCCAAACATCTGGTTGGTCTTTAACAGAACAAGATCCGTTCAATAACGTGGCTCGTACATGTATGGAAGCAATGGGGGCTGCATTAGGACATACGCAATCTCTACATACAAATGCGCTTGACGAAGCCATTGCGTTGCCTACGGACTTCTCTGCACGTATTGCACGTAATACTCAGCTTTACATTCAAGACGAAACTAAAGTATGTAAAGTTATCGACCCATGGGGCGGCTCCTACTATGTAGAAGCGTTGACTGATGAATTGATCCGTCGCGCTTGGGGTCATATTCAAGAAATCGAATCCCTTGGTGGTATGGCGAAAGCGATTGACACTGGTCTTCCTAAGATGCGTATCGAAGAAGCTGCGGCTCGTCGCCAAGCTCGTATCGACTCTGGTCGTGAAGCGATCATCGGTATCAACAAATACCGTCTAGATAAAGAAGATCCATTGGATATCCTCGACGTAGATAATACGGCAGTACGGGAAGCGCAAATTCGTCGTCTCGAACAATTGCGTGCTAACCGTGACGAAGATAAGGTTCAATCCTGTCTCGAAGCGATTACCAATGCTACAGAATCTGGGGAAGGCAACTTGCTTGCTCTTGCACTTGAAGCAGCTCGCGCTCGTGCATCCTTGGGCGAAATTTCCTTTGCTGTTGAAAAGGTATGCGGTCGTCATAAAGCGGTTATCCGCTCTATTTCCGGTGTATACTCTAGCGAATATGAAGATGATGATGTAATCAAAGAAGTACGTCAAATGGCTGATGATTTCGAAGAACTCGAAGGTCGTCGCCCTCGTATCATGATTGCTAAGATGGGCCAAGACGGTCATGACCGCGGTGCCAAAGTTATCGCTACATCCTTCGCGGATATGGGCTTTGACGTAGATATCGGACCATTGTTCCAAACTCCAGAAGAAACAGCACAAGATGCGGTGGATAATGACGTTCACATCGTCGGCTTCAGTTCTCTTGCGGCAGGTCACAAAACATTGTTACCTCAACTTGTAGAAGAACTCAACAAGCGAGGTCGTGGAGATATTTTAGTTGCCATCGGCGGCGTAATCCCTGCTCAGGACTATGAGTTCCTACGCGAACATGGCGCAGTGGCTATCTTTGGCCCTGGTACAGTTTTGCCAGTAGCGGCGAAAAAATTACTAGAAACATTGACTAGTCACGTTCAAGACGAGTCTCATGACTGATAACAAACGGCCTACTCCGGATGAATTGCGCAATACACAGAATGCTACTTTTACCACTGGTGAAGGTAAGGCGCCAGAATTAGGTGTAAAAAACGCAAACGCCGAGGGTAGTACCTACCGTCCCGACTGGGTGCCAGAAGATGCGAAGAAAGATGATACTTTTGCGTGTCACGTGATGAAAGGCGTCAAGGAAATGCACGATGGCCTCTTGTCTAGCTCCGCTCATCTGGCTCCGTCGGTACGTCCCGTACAGCGGCGAAAGAAGTTAACTGTCGCTGATTATGTACGCGGTATCGAGCAGGGGGACCGCGTTATACTTTCACGGGCTATTACATTAGTAGAAAGTAATAATAAGGACCATTTCAAACTAGCTCAACAAGTATTGCAAGCCGTATTGCCTCGTACGGGCAAGGCGTTGCGCATCGGTATTACTGGTGTGCCTGGGGCCGGTAAAAGTACATTTATTGAAGCCTTTGGTAATATGCTCATTGAAGCTGGTTACAAGGTGGCCGTACTCGCTGTAGACCCTACAAGCCAAGTCACAAAAGGCAGTATTTTGGGCGATAAAACGCGGATGGAAACATTGACGAAACATCCTGAAGCGTATATCCGTCCATCGCCGGCTGGTGGTACACTAGGCGGTGTGGCTCGTAAAAGTAGAGAAACAATGCTACTTTGCGAGGCTGCTGGGTACGATATCATTCTCGTCGAAACCGTTGGGGTTGGGCAAAGCGAAGTCACTGTGCGTTCCATGGTAGACTTCTTTATGCTCATCGTCTTAACTGGTGCAGGCGATGAATTGCAAGGCATCAAAAAAGGCGTTATGGAACTTGCTGATGCTATTGTGGTCAATAAGGCTGATGGGGACAACCTCAAGCGAGCTCTCATCGCTCGTAGCGATTATGATCGGATGCTACATTACATCCGTCCAGCTACGGAAAAATGGAAAACCCAAGCCTACACTTGTTCAGCCGTTACGAAGGATGGTCTCGATGAATTGTGGGATGTTATCCAAGAATTTACTGAACAAGGTAAAGAAAATGGGGTATTCTTAAAACGCCGTCAAGAACAATCCCTCCGTTGGGTACGTGATATGATTGACGAACACTTGCACAACCTATTCTTTAACAATGTAGTCATTCAAGGTCGTATGGGCGAAGTCGAAGCAGCTGTTTTAGACGGTGAAATGAGCGAATCTCAAGCCGTTGAAGAATTAATTGGAGTTTTTGACAAGTCTATTAAATGAGTAGATAGCTACATACCTATTTGATAAGATGGCATAACTTATCTATTAAGACACTCCGATTAGCTATCATACTGATTTAGATATATAAGATGTATCCATCCATAAAAGGCATAGTATCAAAACTGCTGTTGGTAAACAAGTAGTAAGATACTGTGCCTTTTTCTATGCCGATGAAAGCGTATTCATGAAATAAATTTCATATATTTATACTTAATACTTTCATATATATCATATATGATATATAATTTAATCATAGATTGTTATTTATGTGTGATTAAAAAGAGAGGGTCATTATGAAACCACTAGTAAAGAAAATGCTAACAGTAGTATTGTGCGCATCAACTCTAACAGCACCATTATTCTTGACAGGATGTAGTGTTTCTAAGGTTGCCAATAGCGTACAACAAGGTGTTCAAAAGAGATCACAAGATGACGTTAAAGTGTTTAACAACTACATTAAAGCCGTTGGCGATTTTAACAGTCATACAGTGCGCTTTGGCTATGCTATCGGTCCAGACATTCAAAAACTAAGAGAAGGTCAACATTTAACAAGCTTTATGTCACCACATTTTGATTCTTTACAAAAGAACTTACAAGCCGCTAAAGATGCTGGCGTGCCATATGATGATATGAAAGAACCTTTAGATAATGTATTGGCTGTATTAAAGGATATTGTACCAGTAGCCAGTGAATTGGATACGTACTACCAAACTAATTCATATCAAGCAGATAATTATGCTAAGGAACAACAATTAGGACCTAAATACGTTCAATTATATGATCAGTTCTATGCAGCGTATAATCAGTTAGACGCAGTAATTCACAAACACAACACAGAAAATCAACAAGAACAGTTGAAAGAACTTAAAGAGTCTGGCAAGAAAAATGCAGCGGCAGCTCAAGAAGTTCATTTACGTTTAACTGCTTTATTGGATGGCTTTGAAGAGGGTAAACAAATTGATGTAAATGCAGCTAACCAAGAGTTACAAGGCATCATGGACGTATCTAATAGTATTACTAGTTCGGAATATAACAGCACTAAGAATTCATTAAATACAGCTATTGGTAGAATTCGTACATTCTTAGGTGACCAAACAAATGACCATTATAATGATATGGTTGAATCCTATAATCGCTTCATTGGCAGTATGAATCGTTTGGATATGAACAAACTTGATAAATAATATCTAATGGTATATACCATTTCGTATAATGTTAGAGAGGGTCTTAAAATGAGTAAAAAAATGTTGTTACCCGTTGGCGTAGTTGTTTTAATCATAGGTGTTATTATCTTATTGTTGAATCCAGATCCAGCTGCAACAAATTTAGAAATTGCAAGAAATGCTACTAATGCACGAGATGCAGCTAAAGCAATTTCTTCTAACAATCAAACTTATGCTTGGATGTATTCCATCGGCATGTTCTGTAGTGGTTTTGGCTTGTCCTTAACAATCGGTGGCATACTTGTAAAATTCCTTAAAAAAGACTAATAAATCATACGAATGTAATGATTATGCTATGGTTAAATCTATGACGGAATTAAGGTCCGGCAAAGGGAAAATAGAAGTAGAGTAGAAGCAGAATAAAAGCAAAATTAAAGGCTATACTAATATGTGTATCATCATTAGTATAGCCTTTTTTGTCTCATACATATTTTTGGATGTCCTAAAACATGATATAATAAAGGTTATTGGGGCCTAGAGGGTAAAGGCTTTTGGAGGTTAGTATGAGTAGCATAGCGCATTTATTTGTAGCTGGTGGATTTGTTATGTATCCGCTAGTAATTTTTTTGCTCTTTGCATTGATGATTGGCATTGAGCGTATCATTTTATATCGTAAGTTTACTAAGGATTTGCGTCGTTTTAATAAGGTGTTAGAGAAGAAACAATCTTGGGTCATGTTACCAAGTGTTCTGGAACGCGACACAGAGGAGCTTGGTTCCTTATTTGCTCGCGCTATGCGCAGTGCAAAGAACTATAATGGTTTAGAAAACCGCTTGCAAGACGTAGTATCTTACGCCGATGAGCGTTTAAAACGCGGTCTTAGCTGGCTCAGCATGATTGTAACGATGGCACCGTTGTTAGGTCTATTGGGTACAGTGCTGGGTATGATTCGCGCCTTTGCAGTAGTAGGCGGCGATATTGGTGCACCTACCATCATTACAGGCGGTGTATCTGAAGCCTTAGTGGCAACGGCTACAGGTTTGACAGTAGCGATTATCGCTCTTGGCTTTCACAGTTACTGTGCGGCAAAGGTAAACGATTCTATTACTACATTAGAGCATGAGTGCGGCAACATCCTCGATGCGTACAACGAGGAACATGATATATGAGACGACGCACATTAGGGGTTAAAAAAGAACCGACAATCATGATTATCCCTATGATCGATATCGTATTCTTTTTACTGGTATTTTTCATGGTTGGCACGCTGTACATGAATACAGAGCAACAAATTCCGCTTAATTTGCCATCTACATCGACATCTACAGCAAAATCTATTGAGCCTATTACGATTACGCTTACCACAACGCACACGCTATATATCGACAATCAGGAAATCTCTTCTGACCGCTTGGCCGAAGAGGTGCAATCCATTGTAAAACAAGCACCTCGACAAGCTTTTGTTATTCGCGCATCTAAGGATGTTTACTATAGCGAGGTTATCGCCCTATTAGACATGCTCAAGGTAAATGGCGCTAAATATATTAGCGTCGCTACGGAACGGAAGTGATTCTATGTTTGAATCGCATTATTTGAAACCGTTTATTGTGTCCTTGGGGATTACGACGATACTCGTCTCTGGAATGGGGCTTTCTTTACGAGGTATGGCAGGAACCGGTGCAGCCCATGATGCGGCTGAAATTAGCTTTGATTTGCCTGATGATGGTGAAAGCGATACAGGGGTTGAGGCTGTTGACACTGCACCGAAACCAGTGGAAAATCCTATGGAAAAGCCACAGGATGTAACTCCAGAAGGCGCGGCACCTAAGGCGAATTCCTCGATGGATGAACGCAAGCAAGAGGATGAACGTACTAAAGCGTTAAGTGAAAGTACCGCAACAGCTAGTGTGCGCCGAGAATGGGCCGTTCCAAAGGCTATTGAATCGGAAACGAGCAGCAGTGAACAAGCTGTAGTTACGCATGGAGCAGATTCTAAGGATGGAAAATCCTCCAAGAATAATAAAGCGCCTATCGGTAAAAATATAACATCAGATCCGAATACAACTGAAAATGGGTTGCCTGAATCTAGTGACTTATCCTTCTTATCTAATTTAGCATTGAGTCTATTGACGCCAGGACAACAAGCACTTTTACAAAAACCAGATATTAATCCTCATGACTACTTGCGGACTGTGCAAGAACAGGGGCGAGCATCTGTCGTAACAGGCAAGGTGGTAGTACGAGTTAACTTTGATGTTAACGGCAATGTCATCGTTGGCGAACATACGCCACTGATTGTGGACGATGTACCACCAGCTGTACGAGACGAAGCACTGCGCATCATCAAAAGCAGTGGATCTATCGTTAATCGACGGGGTGAACCTGTTTACTTAGCAGTTCCCATTGTTCTAGGACAATAAAGAGGCATATCTCATACAAATGTATGTAAGATATGCCTCTTTTCTTGTCTATTATTTAATTGCTATTTCCTTTTACTATAGACTTACTATCGTTATAGGTTTGATCTTGACGACTATGAGATTAATCCTGGTTTGTAAGCATTGTTTTGGTAGAGTTGAACACCGCAAGATATACGATGGCACCACCGATAAATAATGTGATCTGCATAGGTGCACTAAATTGATTCACACGCCATAACGCGAAAGCGTAGAAGAACATAGTCACTAGCATGATGAGGAATGCAATGATAACGCGTACATTAGTGTTAACAGCTAAGGATGTAGTGATGTGAGATTTGTTGAGTATCACATAAATTAAGGACACAATGATATCTGCTGTAAAGATAGAAAATACATAATTGAGATCAAGTTCTCCAAATAGAACTACAGCCAAGCCGATAAAGCTGAGTCCAAAGAATAAGCGTAATAGTATACCTATAGTATTTGATTCGTTGCGCTGTGCACGACGCTCTTTGCGATTTAAATTTGCCATGAAAGCCTCCCCATAACGGACATAGTTGTCTTACTATTATCATAAAGCTCAGTTATAAATAAGCTATTCTTCATAATAGGTTTAGTCTGTATGTTTATTATATATCACAATGTACAGCTATGATACACTTTAATTAATTTATTACTATATTAGTAGATAGCTATATAAGCCTATAAGAACGTAAAGAGAGCGTCTATGATTCAAGTTATTCTAACCTACATCGTTAATGTCATTATTGTATTTGTCTTTTTCCCAATTTTAGAGTCTGCGGTGCAATTGGTGTACCCTTTTTCTTGGGATTGGTTTATAAAACCGCTACATTTAGCGGATAAGTTAGATGTGTATATCGTTTTGTCTATTGCGTTACCTATTATTGTGGCGATCGGATTATTTTTGCCACCTTTTAGCTGGATTGCCCATCTTTTACAAGGTGAAAGAAAACCAAGTGCGGAAGAAGCTGAATATATTGAACCACTCTTAGAAGAATTATGTGTACGTAGTGACGTATCAAGAAATACTTTGACGTTGCGTATGCGCACTGATGACGATATCAATGCTTTTGCTTCAGGAATCAATCATATTACCATTCATACAGGCGCTCTGAGTGGATTAGATAAACGACATCTGCTCGGCGTTTTGGCGCATGAATTAGGGCATTTAAGAAACCGTGACACGATTTACTTGACCATAACCTACGCTATGGATCGATTAGGACAATTAATCTTAAACCTCGTTATACTTTTAAATGGGGCCTTAAATATATTGGCGCTGATTCCTATTGTTAATATTGTCATTCGCATAATCCAAATAGTTCTTCTTGTTATGATTGCAGCAGTAGAGTATGTACTGCGCTTGCCGAAGTGGATTACCTACTATTTTGATAGTCGCCGTCGTGAGTATGCTGCAGATGCTTACGCCGTATCCATTGGTTTAGGGCGAGAGTTACGAGAAGGCCTTGTTGCATTAGGCCTTGCCACTGAACAAATTGGCATGCTTGAAACTGGTGAATTATATGATCGTGAAAGTACGGGCTTCTTCAGCCGACTCTTTATTACTCATCCGAAAATGATTAAACGGATTCAACGTATCGATGAAGGTATAGAAGTATACGAACTGAAACGAAGTCTCTTGTGGGACCGAATGATAAGAAAAGCTAAATGTAGCCAATAGAGCCGAATAGAGGTCTTAACCTATCAAAAACTAAAATAGAGGTTTTGATATAGTGAATGTCGCATAAACACGAACGATTAGCAAATTTAATATAAATATCATTCGGAATATTTAGCTCCATTCATTGAATGGAGCTTTCACATATGGTACAATTATCGTATAAGAAATCTAGCTTTTATCATGCAAAGGAGACATCATGATACCACGTTATACACGAGAAGAAATGGGCCATATTTGGAGCGAACGCAACGAGTTCGACACAATGTTATTAGTAGAAACATTGGCATCCGAGGCGCAAGCTGAGTTGGGAGTTATCCCTAAAGAAGCGGCTAAAGCCATTCGTGAAAAGGGCAATTTCGACGTTGAACGCATTCATGAAATCGAAAAGGAAACAAACCATGATATTATTTCCTTCGTAACAGCAGTAGGCGAATACGTAGGTCCTGAAGCGGCTAAATACATTCATCTTGGTCTTACATCTACAGATGTTAAAGATACAGCGCTTGGTTACATGATGAAACAAGCATGCGACATCTTGATTGAAGACTTGAAACGTTTGCACGAAGTATTGCGTCGTCGCGCAGCTGAGTTCAAATACACACCTATGATTGGCCGTACACATGGTATTCATGGTGAACCTACTACATTTGGTTTGAAATTAGCATTGTGGATGGCTGAAGTAGAACGCGACATCGAACGCATGGAACATGCTCGTAAAAGCGTAGCTGTTGGTAAATTGTCCGGTGCAGTTGGTACATACTCCAACATCGATCCATTCGTAGAACAATATGTATGCGAAAAATTAGGTCTTGAACCTGTAAAAATTGCTACACAAGTCGTACAACGTGACCGTCACGCTGAATTGTTGTCTACTATCGCTGTTGTAGGCGGTACATTGGATAAAATCGCGTTGGAAATCCGTCATTTGCAACGTACGGAAGTGCGCGAAGCGGAAGAATATTTCAGCCCTAAACAAAAGGGTTCCTCTGCGATGCCACATAAACGTAATCCTATTACATGTGAAAGAATCTGCGGTATGGCTCGATTGCTTCGTGGCTATGCTCAATCTGCTTACGAAGACCAAGCTTTGTGGCATGAACGCGACATTTCTCACAGCTCTGTGGAACGGGTAATCTTACCGGATGCAACCATCGCATTGAACTATATGCTTCACCTTACAATCCGCACAATCGATAAATTGTTAGTATATCCTGAAACAATGCTTAAAAACCTTAACCTTACAGGTGGTCTTGTATTCAGCCAAACAATTTTGACTCACCTTGTAGATAAAGGTGCAGTGCGTGACGAAGCATACCGTTGGGTTCAAAAATACGCTATGGAACGCTGGCTTGAAGGTAAAGATTTCGCTACAGGTCTTAAATCTGATGAAAACATCAAGAAATACATGACTGCTGAAGAAATCGATGCATGCTTCGATCCGCATAAATTATTGAAACATGTTGATACAATCATGGCTCGCTTTGGCCTATAATTGTAGGGTACTTCCCATATAACATATGAAAGACTAGGGTAGGTATAGACCAACAAGCCTATGGCACATGCATTAGCTGTTGGCTATATCTGCTCTTTTTATTTTGAATATAACTAGGAGGTTATATGAAACGTATTATACGAAAGTACGGACCGCCTATTTTTCATTGTATTAATGATTTCGGTCAAGGTTCGTTGGCCGCATTGATTCCGTTCTTCATTGCTAACTTTGGCCTTAATTACTATCAATCGGCTACCATTATTTTCTGTAACACCGTGGTGGCCTCTATTGCGCAGCCTGTATTGGGCTACGTGGCCGATCGGTGGCGCGTACCTTGGTTCATTCCTGCCGGCTTTACGGTGACTCTCGTGTCCATTAGTTCTATGGCACTAGCTACGAGCTATGAAATGATTCTCGCTCTGTCACTTTTAGCTGGCGTAGGGGCCGCATTATTCCATCCTGAGGCGGCGCTCCTTGTGAAGCGTACGCAATCTCATGAAATCGGTAGTGCTATGGGGCGCTTTGCGGTAGGCGGCAGCGCTGGCTTTGCACTGGGGCCGCTTCTTGCTGGTGGGGTGTACATCTTTGGCGGTCAATTCCTTTGGTTGTTCACAGCGATTGCATTAATTGGCGTGTTACTATATGTATATGCCTTTACTGGCTCTACAGATGCCGATGCTGTTGGTGAAAGTAAAAGATCTGCTACATCAACTCATGCGGGTACGAATGATTGGGCGAGCTTTGGTAAGCTATTCTTTGTAATCGCTTCACGATCCATATTGTTCTCCGTACTATCTATCTTCATTCCTATCCTGTACATTACCGTTATTAACGGTGAAGCCAGCGCTTCTAGCTTGGCTCTAACTATGTACTTTGCGATGGGCGCAGTCCTTACCTATATGGGCGGGGCTCTATCCGATAAATTAGGATTCCTGAAAACGGTACGTTTAGCTAATCTTATATTCTTGCCATCCGTTTTAGTATTTATCTTTGTCCCAAATATATGGGGCTTCTTCGGTGCTATGATACCGATGGCCTTTGGCGTATTTTCGCAATATGGACCAATTACGGTACTAGGTCAAAAATATCTTGCTAAAAATGCAGGATTTGCATCGGGAATTACTTTAGGTCTAGGCATTACTTTAGGTGGCCTTGTAGCTCCGTATGTAGGCCACTTAGCTGATATCTATGGTGTGCAAACAGCATTGATGACATTGATACCTGTAGGTTTAATGGGGCTTCTAATGAGCCTATGGCTTAAGGAACCGAAATAATACTAGGATAATAAAAAGAATAAAAACGTAGAGATTTCTACTAACTAAAATAGAATATTTTGATTAGATAAAATGTCAATACATGGGAGGTGACTAATGGTCACCTCCTATTTGTTTACTTTCGAAGGTTAGATATTTATATTGGTTATAGTAAGACTTTGACTTTCAATATTTCAATATCTTTACTAGATATATGTTTTAACATATAATTTAAGTGAAGATTTCTTCTAGCATTAGGAGGAATATGATGGATACGTTTTCTGTAGTCTTTTATGAAACTCTAAGCGGAGAAAAGCCAGCAAAAGTATTCTTAAATGAACTTTCAGATAAGCAACGAGCTAAAACAATTCGAGATCTAAAGATACTTGAATTATATGGCAATCGTTTGAGAGAGCCTCAGTCTAAACATTTAGAAGAGGGTATTTATGAGTTACGAACGAAGCAAGGTTCAAATATTTCTCGGATCTTATATTTTTTCTTTGTAGGCAGACGGATTGTATTAATAAATGGTTTTGTCAAGAAGTCTATGAAAACACCTAAAAGTGCAATTGAACTAGCTGTTAAGTATAAACGTGATTATATTGAGAGGTATACATAATATGGAAACGTTAGATCAATATTTAGAGAAACAATTAAAAAATCCGAAGTTTAAAAAAGAGTGGGATGAGTTAGAGGATGAATATCAAATCATTCAAAATATTGTAGAGGCTCGTCTCGCAGCTCACATGACTCAGATGCAGTTATCTGAATTAACAGGTATTACCCAGTCTGATATTAGTAAGATTGAAAATGGTAATGGAAATCCTTCTTTGAAAACTTTGCAGAAAATAGCGCGTGCTTTTGGAAAGAAACTAAAGATTGAATTTGTATAAATACTTTCACAGAGTCCGAACATTGTTGTATAATGTTAGTGAATTATTTAGACTTTCACATGGAGGATATAGATATGGCAACAAGTATGGTTATCGGCACTCAATGGGGTGACGAGGGTAAAGGTAAAATCGTTGACTGGATCGCGGAACGTGCGGACGTTGTAGTTCGCAGTCAAGGTGGTAATAACGCAGGTCATACTGTTGTAGTAGATGACAAAGCATTTGCGCTTCGCCTTTTACCAAGTGGTATCTTGTATGATGATAAACAAAATATCGTTGGTACTGGTGTTGTTATCGACCCTAAAGTTTTGTTACAAGAAATTGAAGGTCTTGAAAAACAAGGTAAATCTGCTAAATCCCTTCAAATTTCCGACCGTGCGCATGTTATCATGCCATATCATATCGCTTTAGATAATGCAGAGGAAGCATCTAAAGGGGATGCTAAAATCGGTACTACTAAAAATGGTATCGGTCCGTGCTATGCTGATAAAATTAATCGTATTGGTATCCGTATTTGCGATTTGTATGACTTGGAAACATTCAAACAAAAATTAGCATACAACGTAGAATTCAAAAACAAAATGCTTACTAAGGTCTATGATGCTGAACCTGTTAACTACGATGAAATCTTAGCGGATTACATCAAATATGCTGAAGCATTGAAACCATATGTAACAGATACTAATATTGCTGTTCTTAAAGCAGTTAAAGAGGATAAAAAGGTATTGTTCGAAGGTGCGCAAGCTACTATGCTTGACCTTGATCATGGTACATATCCATTCGTAACATCCTCTCATCCAATCGCTGGTGGTGCTTCCACAGGCGCTGGCATTGGGCCTAACTATTTGAAAAATATCTTTGGCGTAGTAAAAGCTTATGCAACACGCGTTGGTGCAGGTCCATTCCCTACAGAGCTTCTTGATGAAACTGGCGATAACCTTCGCGAACTTGGTCATGAGTTTGGTACTGTAACTGGTCGTCCTCGTCGTTGCGGTTGGTTAGATCTTATGGTTGTAAAATACGCGGCAGGTCTTAACAGCTTAGATTATCTTGCTATCACTCGTTTAGATATTCTTGATACTTTTAAAGAATTAAAAATCTGCGTAGGTTACAAATTGAATGGTAAAGATGTAGAAGGCTTCCCAGCTAACTTGAAAGATCTTGAAGCATGCGAAGCTCTTTACGAAACATTACCAGGCTGGGAAACTGATATCTCTGGTATCCGTAAATACGAAGACCTTCCTGAAAATGCTCGCAAATATGTAGAACGCATTGCAGACGTAACAGGCGTACCTTTGGGTATCGTATCCGTTGGCCCTAATCGTAATCAAACTATCGATTTAGTAAACGTATTCTAAGCTATACTAATTTGATATAATACAGATGATTGCATTCGATAGCATGGATGTAGCGGTATAATTTGTAAAATTTTACTGCTATGCAATCGATTTATAGAATTATACAGATGAGGCTCCTCTTAGAGGAGCCTTTTGTAATGAAATAATTTAGACTACCAAAAAGTATAATACATCTAATCCTTTCGGTTGCTAATATTGTGCGGTATATCGAAGTATGCTATAAGGTCATCGTAAAAGGTGTATATCGAAAATTCTATAGAAAAATATTGTATAAAATCTTTATATATACGGTTTGATGTATAACTAAATAAATCTATGAGATGAAAATTTATTTAAAATATTCATGATATACAAACTGCAACGTGCTTAAATCAGTTCATAATGTGGTAAAAATTACTCATCTATGTGAATTTGATATTCATAATAAATTATTAAGATACAAATATAAAGAAAAAAATAGATTTACATTAAGAAATAGTATATAATAGAGCAAGAAAGTAGATTGACATTTTTTGATACGGATTTGAGGAGTTAAAGATATGGTTGAAGTTTCTTATGAACGTTTAGCTACGATTTTTAAGGCATTAAGCGATGAAACAAGATTACACATCATCGATATGTTGTCTTGCAATGAATTATGTGCAGCTGATATTTTAGCTAGCTTCAATTTGTCTCAATCTACGTTGAGTTACCACATGAAAATCTTAATTGATGCAGGTGTAGTCAACTCTCAACGTAATGGCTTATGGACTCGTTACTCCATTAATGAAGCTACATTTGGCGATATTTTAGAGATCATCCCTCAATTATATAAATCTAAGGATGAGTGTATTTGCGCACAAATTAAATACTGCCGTATTTCTGAGCACGAAAAAGAAGCGTAACAATGAGACGATGGATTATGCATGTTGATATGGATGCATTTTTCGCGTCCATTGAACAACTGGATCATCCAGAATATAAAGGCCACCCCGTAATTGTGGGTGGTCTTTCTTCACGTGGTGTCGTTGCTACCTGCTCCTATGAGGCTCGTAAATTTGGCGTTCACTCCGCCATGCCTATCTCGAGGGCTAAGAAACTCTGTCCCGATGGCATCTATGTATATCCTCGGATGGACCGCTACATAGAGGTGTCGGAACAGATTTTTTCCATTATGAAAGAATTCACTCCTCACATTGAGCCTCTATCTATCGACGAAGCCTTCCTCGAGGTTAGCGGTATGTCTACCATGTACAGTGGTCCTAAAGCGCTTGGCCGTGCTATTAAAGACCGCGTATTTGAAAAAACTGGACTTATCATCTCTGCAGGTTTAGCACCGAATAAATTCCTTGCCAAATTGGCTTCCGATTTAGATAAACCAGATGGCCTTGTGGTCATACCTTACGGCCGAGAGAAAGAAATCTTAGCTCCGTTACCGATTAAACGCATTTGGGGCGTAGGGCCTCGTACGGAGAAAATCTTGAAAAACGGTGGCTTTCACGTGATGCGTCATATTCAAGCGTTGCCTGATGAAAGCAGTTTAATTCCCCTCGTAGGCAACCAGGCGCGGCGCATATGGGAACTGGCGAACGGCATTGACGATAGACCGGTGGAAACAGATCGTAAAATACAGTCTATCGGGGCTGAAGAAACCTACGAAGAAGATTTAACGGATGGCAGTGCCATTGAACTCGAGTTTAGATACTTTGCGAACCGCTTATCAAAACGATTGAGAAAACGAAATCTCTTAGGGCACACCGTGTCCATTAAGGTTCGGTACGATGATTTCACCACCGTATCTCGGCAAAAGCGGTTAGACACGCCATCAGACCATGAGCATGTGTTTTTTGAAACCGCATTGCTCTTGTGGAATAAACTCATGCAAGATAAGACCAGCAAAAAACCGAAAGGCACAAAGAAAGACATTGAAGTGTTAGGAGCTACTACGAAGGTTAAATCTACAAATTTAAAATCTATTAATTCAAACTATAGTAGTTCAAACTATGGTGGTTCTAGTGAGATTGCCTTTATGGATCCTCCGGGTCCTATCCGTTTATTAGGCCTTACCGTGAGTGGTCTCGATGAAGAGGTGCCTATGCAAGATAGTCTTTTCGAATCACCTAAAAATGAAACTGAAAATAAGCTGGCTGGGGTATTAGATTCATTAGAGTCTAAATTTGGTGAAACGGCCGTTATGAGTGGTGCATTATGGCAGCGCTTTCACGGAGACAATGGAACGCGTAGAAAACGATCGGAACTAAAGGCCGCAGTAGATGCACAATCTACTAATGAGGATGTGGAATCTGCTAAAATGGATAAGGGCCTTGATCTATATAAGAATGATGATGTAGGCGACATTAACGAAGACATATAACTCGATACAATAGACTCATAAAGTTTATATTGAATACTTTCGCTAATATAATTGTTCATGTTACAATATGGATATAGTGTTTAAAAATTACCGCAAGAGAGGTATAGATATGAGTTTATTTCGTGTAGCCATCCATTATGGCATCAACAGCAATGGTTTCTTGTCCTATGACACAGAAACAAAAACAGTGTCCGTAGATTTACCTGAACAAGAGTGGGCTGATAAGGTTATCGCTTACTTGAACAATGAACATGCCATCGAGCATGCTACAGGTCTTGATACATATGAACGGTTGAATGTAAAACCATTAGAATCTTTGGATAACTTAAAACTAGCTTTAACACGCATGTGGGAAGCTATTGACGTACAAGTCGACTGGAGCCGTCCAGCGTAAGCAAAACGACATAAACAAAATGCACCTTGTATCCTAATATCGTAGGAACAAGGTGTTTTTTTGTCTTATTTTGGTAGATTCATATGCAATAGATTAACCTAGTTAATCATAAGAAATAGTGATCCACTAGTCAGATATAATACGTGGGTTCTCAATTTCTCGCTTTAAATGATAGAGTGTATACACGATTTATACAGAATTAGTATTGTTTTGTTTTAAAAGATATGATAAACTAAAAACAGATTAATAAATAATGATTATCCGTTAGTAATTATCTTCTAATAATCATTATTTTCATTAAGATGATATGAAGTATTAAATTATGTAAAGACAATTATTTTTATTTTTCTAAGTAGGAGTCAATAATATGAGTGATGAAAAAAAACTAACAACAGCCTTTGGCGCTCCTGTTCCGGACAATCGCAATTCTGCAACAGCAGGTAAACGTGGTCCTGTATTGATGCAAGATGTTTGGTTGATGGAGAAATTAGGCCATTTTGCACGTGAAGTAATTCCTGAACGCCGCATGCACGCAAAAGGGTCTGGTGCATTCGGTACTTTCAAAGTAACAAATGATATTACTAAATATACAAAAGCAAAACTTTTCTCTGAAGTAGGCAAGGAAACACCAGTATTTGTACGTTTCTCCACAGTTGCAGGCGAACGTGGTGCCGCTGATGCAGAGCGCGATATTCGTGGTTTTGCCGTAAAATTCTATACAGAAGAAGGTAACTGGGACCTCGCGGGTAACAACACACCTGTATTCTTCATCCGCGATCCATTGCAATTCCCTGATTTGAACCGCGCTGTAAAACGCAATCCGAAAACAAACCTTCGCGATGCAACAGCAAACTGGGACTTCTGGTCTAGCTTGCCAGAAGCCATTCACCAAGTAACAATCGTAATGAGTGACCGTGGTATTCCTAAATCCTACCGCACAATGCATGGTTTTGGTAGCCATACATACAGTCTCATCAATGAAAAGGATGAACGCGTATGGGTTAAATTCCACTGGGTTTGCCAACAACCGATTGAAAACCTCTCCAATGCTGAGGCGGCTGAGCTTGTGGCTAATGATCGTGAAAGTCATCAACGCGACCTATTTGATGCTATTGAACGCGGTGATTTCCCTAAATGGAAATTATGCATCCAAGTGATGACAGAAGAGCAAGCTAACAACATGCCATACAATCCATTTGACTTAACAAAAGTATGGTACCACGATGAATTCCCATTGATCGAAGTAGGTGTAATGGAACTTAATCGCAACCCAGAAAACTACTTCCAAGATGTAGAACAATCTGCGTTTGCACCTTCTACTATCGTTCCAGGCATTTCTTTCTCTCCTGATAGAATGCTTCAAGGTCGTTTGTTCTCCTATGCCGATGCACAACGTTACCGCCTAGGTGTTAACTACCATCAAATTCCTGTTAATGCACCTAAATGTCCTGTAAATAGCTACCATCGTGATGGCCAAGGTCGTGTGGATGGTAACCATGGTTCTACAATTGGCTATGCACCTAACAGCTTTGGTGAATGGGCTGAACAACCTCAATTCAAAAATCCTGGCCTAGACGTATCTGGTGCAGCATACCAATACGACTTCTACGAAGACGATTCTGACTTCTATACACAACCAGGTAAGTTGTTCCGTCTCATGAGCCCTGAACAACAACAAATCTTGTTCGAAAACACAGCAGCAGCCATGGATGGCGTACCTGATTTCATTAAAGAACGCCATGCAAAACATTGCTACCAATGCGATCCAGCTTATGGTGAAGGCGTTGCAAAAGCATTGGGTATGAACATCGATTTCAGCGATGTAAAATAAATAGTACTATAGATGCTATTTACATAATATAGATACTCTATCTGAATAATACAAACAATTAAAAGAACTTCCTTAAATTAAGACGAAGCCCCTCCTTGCTATGTAGCTCATAGTAAGGAGGGGCTTTTGTCATGGAGATTGTATTTAAATATTATTAATCAAATTTCTTATTTGTTAGGTCTTGATACATAAGCTTAGCGATTTCATACTGCGGATCGCCGGCTTGCAATTGGTGGGATGGTAGTTTAAATACAGCTTCAGCTCTTTCCTCTTTCTTGATATCGATGCCTTTTACATCTTCGGACCGACTTATGGAAATGGTATGTGTTGTTGGATTTATGAAGTACGCATTTACATCGATGCTGAAAGCTTTGTTTTCGTCTTTTCTCATGATTACACGTAGAATCATAGCTGAAATAGCAGTAGTGCCATCTTTTTCACCTAATAGCTGCTTAGATGTATAGTCCACATAATCTGCATAGACATAAATATCGCCTGGTTTTGCTTTATCATAATCTTGTGTATAGGCCTCTACTAAACGCAAATCGAGTTGTCTCCCGAATGGTCTAGAGAACATTTGGCTTTGCAATTCACGTGTTTCACTAACAGGTGGATAGAATGGTATTGGCGTTAAACCCTTTAGCATATCCGTGCGAGTTTCGTTTTTCCGTTTAGCTTGACGTTCTGCAGTGACCTTGTCTAGACGTTTGCGTTCTTTTAACATGGCCTTTTCTTGTTCTTCTTTTGATTTATAGGTTTTTACACCTACAACACGGTTACCAGACATTGTTACCGTTGAATAGATAGGCTTACCGTTAGTAGGTTTTCCCTTAGAAGCATTAAGCGTAGATTGTACCATGGCCGGTGTTGCGCTCTCGATAGATTTTTTTAACTCTGGGAGATTGGAGTAATCTATCTCAACCACTGCAGAGTCTGTACTTTCAGTTGGTTGGACAGGTGTAGCCCCATACACAGATGATATAGCCAATATAGCTAATAGTGAACTGGTAATAATCGAACGTTTACATAGTTTCATTACATATACCTCTTTTTATAAGAAATCTCTAATACTATCAACAATCGTATTATAGCATGGTTCTCGTGTAGATAGATTTAAACATACTCTGATAGGATATAAATTTATAGAGGACTTTAGCATAACTATGTAGAATTACATTGTGTATTGTATTTATACAGAGAGCAAATATGGTTAGGAGGCAATTATGAAACGTAGTAGTTTGGCATGGTATGTAGCGGTGGCTTGCCTTGGTGGTAGCCTTTGCATCGGTCCTGTAGTACAGGCGGACTCTCCGTCGACGGTGAAAGCAAGCAGCATAACTCCTACTACTGTTACAACTCAGGACGAGCAGGCAGCACTTAAGCAAAAGCAGCAGTACCAAGCTGACACAGAGACGATGGGCCTGTTATGGATGCGCACCTCTGCTGAGTACAGAGCGTTAGTCTATCAGGGGTACAACGTGGCGCTGAATATTGTTAAAATGGCTGTTTATGATCCATCACATCAGAGAAAGCCGTTAGCTATCGTTCTTGATGCAGATGAAACAGTGATAGACAATACAAAACTGATGGGTGAAAGCATCGCTAACGGTAATGGTCGATTCGATGCTCCTTGGTGGCGCGCGGCAGTTCATAAAGGCGAATCTCGTGCCATGCCTGGTGCGGTTGAGTTTTTAAACGAAGTACATAAACAAGGTGTTGAAATATTCTACGTTTCAAACCGCTATGCACCTGTTAACTATGATGCAACAGTACAAAACTTTAAGGAACTAGGATTCCCATCTGTTGATAAAGACCATGTACTACTATTCGAAAAAGATTCTGACAAACAACCTCGCTTTGATATGATTGCTAAAAAATATGCTATTGTTCTATTCATGGGCGATAATGCTGGTGATTTCCCGATCGGCACAAAAGGCAAGACACTCGCTGAAAGAAATGGCATCATCGATGCGCATAAAGAAGACTTTGGTACTACCTTTGTGGTATTTCCGAACCCTGCTTATGGATCTTGGGTAAGTGCATTAGCTAAAGGCTACCAAAACCTTAGCCCAGAAGAACAAAAACAAGTAAATAATCAATACCTACAACAATAAGGATGCCTTGCGTATACTTTATTAAAAACGATATAATAAAGTATACATGCGTCTATAGCTCAACCGGAGAGAGCGTCAGTTTCCTAAACTGTAGGTTGGGGGTTCGATTCCCTCTAGGCGCACCAGTATAGAAAAGAAGGCATACAGCTTTTATAAGCAGTATGCCTTCTTTTTTGTATTATCTTGCAATTCTTATGAGCTAGAATTATAATATTAGGGTAATATTCATATTTTATTCATATTTTGACAATGAATAGTGTATAGAGGGGTACAATAAGATTCAAGTTCCATTAGATAGGTTTGAATCTTTTTTTAGGTTTATTGTTTGTGTTGTCTTAAAAGGGGGAAAACACATGAAAAAAGAATTGCTGTTAACAGCCATGATCACTGCAAGCATTACTACAACAGGGTTTGCAGCATCTAATTTAGATATTAGTGCTACAACTACTGCTCCATTAAGCATGAAGAATTCTATTGCTTATGGTGGAAATAACAAAGTTGAGAATGGTATGTTCTCCCCTGTAAATAATATATTGCTCGGTGGTGACAACAATACAGTTCGACCTTCTGCTTCGAATAGTATCACTTCTGGTATGAATAATACTGCATCTGGTCCGGGCAGTATCGTAGCAGGTTGGTATAATACAAACTCTGCTACTCACAGCTTGGTAGTAGGTACTAGCAATACTGTTGGTGGTACTAATAATATCGTAGGCGGCTTTGGCCATGCCAATAATGACAATGCGATTAACTCTTTATTAGTTGGTTCATATAATAGTATTGACGGACATGACTCTGTGGCTTTAGGTAAGAATAATACCATTAAAGGAAATAATGCTTTAGTAGGTGGTACTGGTGCTAAGGTTCAAGGTAATAATTCCATCGCCTTTGGTGATACTGCTAAAGCAACATACGATGATGCATATGCAATTGGTCGTAAAGCAGAAGCAACTGCTCAAAATACAGTTGCTATCGGTAATAATGCAAAGGCCAATAACATTATGGGCACAGCGATTGGCTATAATGCAAAAGCAAAAAATGACTATGCTACTGCAGTAGGTTATAGTGCGAGTGGTACTGGCAATCAATCCTCCGCATTTGGTTTCAATTCGGAAGCAACTGCTATGAATACAACTGCAGTGGGATCTTATGCAAATGCTAGCGGTGCGTATTCTACAGCATTGGGCTTTAAAACTGCAGCTTCTAATGAGGATTCTGTAGCATTAGGTAACTATTCTACTAGTGCTGGTAAAAGTGCCTTTGCTGCTGGTACATTAGCTAAGGCAGCAGAAAAGGACTCTTTAGCAATCGGTCATAGCGCAACTACAACAAAGGAAAATGGCATCGCTATCGGTACAAATGCGATGGCTGCAACAGCTAACAGCATTGCCCTAGGTGCTAAGTCTGTTACTGATACAGCTGTATCTACTAATTCCGGTGTAATTGGAGGCAGAACATATAGTTTTGCAGGTGGAACAGCTGTTGGTACATTGAGCATTGGCGATAGTGGTGCAGAACGCACTATTACAAATGTAGCGGCAGGCCGCGTATCTGCAACCTCTACTGATGCAGTCAATGGCTCTCAATTACACGCTATTAAAGATGTAGTAGATAATCATGAAAACCGTATCACTACGATCGAAGGCGATATTAATACGTTAAATAATCGTATTATTAATGGTGGCGCAAATAGCTTGAATGAAGCTAAAGCGTATACGGATCAACAAGTGTCTAGCGTAGCGGCGGCTTCTGCAGCGCTTGCTGGCTTGCATCCATTAGATTTCGATAAACATGACAAATGGTCTTACTCCGTTGGCTTTGGTAACTATAAAAATGCTAATGCAGCAGCGTTAGGTGCCTTCTACCGCCCTAATAAAAATACAATGTTTAATGCTGCCACTACCGTTGGTAACGGTCGTAATACGATCAGCTTAGGTGCTAATTTCAAATTTGGTAAAAGCTCTGAAGAGGTAACTACTGAAGAGGCGGCACAACTCAAGAAAGATATGAAAGACTTATCTGAAAAATATAATGAATTAGCACAAAAATATAATGAATTGGCAGCTAAATTAGAATCTAAATAAAATAATCAATACGCCTACAAGATGTATCTTGTAGGCGTATTTTTCTAATATTAAATGTGAGTATAGTACTTTTATAATAGGTGATTCTTTTTAATGTGAAAGAGGAGAGCTTTTATTATAAGTATTCCTTAATAATGATATAATTAAGATACATATTCAGTTACATATTACAGGTAAGCGACGGTATATAGTGGAGAGTGTATATGAGCTTTTATAATTGGATTCAAGAAAAACTGTTTGATAATTACGAAGAATGGCGTATGAAGAGCCCTGATTATAATCGAAATGGTTTTAATATAGTAGGTATCGATAATACATTAAAGGCTATGCATGATGGATATTTCATGTATGTTGAATTATACCCACCTCATGCCATCGATGGATGTACAGCCATGAAGGCCCGTGTAGGTAAAAAGCAGGATGCAGTAGATTTATTCTTAGATATAGATGGCAAGACCTATCGTATGGCTGATGTAAGTTATCCTGACGCAGTGAAGATGATGCGGGCTTTTGTGAAAAAACGCAGAGTACCTGATTGTAGTTTGTGTGTAGAAGTAGCGTATCAAGATATCGATCAGATGCGATCTACATTTACAGAGTTAGCAACGTTGTTGCTAGGCGATGCTAAACAAGCCAAATCATTCATGTCCAAAGCAAAGTTACATTCCATGGAAGAACTAGAAGATAGCTGGTGGAATCTCTATGAGAAGTTGCTATCTACTGGTCGTGCTGTAGAGTTATCTTTGAAAATCGAATTAGAGGATTTTCTTTATCATGTGCAGAAGTTAATCCATAATAAAAATTTATCTACTGGTGAAAATTTAACTGGCGATGTATCTATTGATACAGCCGCATTTAATGACAGTCAATGTATTGGGGACTGGTGCGCACATTTTAATTCCACGTGGAAAAACCATAAGTTAGTAGGTATGGACATCGGTACAGATAGTTTGGTGCTCATGGTACTTTCAAATGAGGAATTTAAAAGAGCCCAAGAACTAGCAAAAGAACTATTACATAGAATCGATGTAGCTGAACGCTCGTGATATAACAGAAATTATGATGAGTAGCGTGATTATAATGTAGGAGAGAATCATATGAGTATTGTACGTCTACCAGAATATGAAGCCGAGTTTGAGCCGGAAGTGTTTGAAATCTATGCATTGCCGCGTAGTGATGCGAATGGGGCGAGTCCTTATTTAGAGAAGTATCATAGACCATTAGTGTCCACCGATGCTATCCTAGATACTCGAACTGGCGTGCTTGACCGTAGCGAAGGCATTTTGACGTGGATTATTGAGGGCCTTGATGATAGATGGGGTTATTCTTTTGAGCCGCACGGTGTCTATAAACTGTTAGTTAAGAAAGCTAAGCCCATAGAGGATTTAGGCTATATGCGTCCTTCTTGGAATAATCGTTATTATGTGCTCGAGGTGTTAGAGGAGCACGCTAAACATAGCGAGTTAGAGGCGTTGTCGGCTTATTTGAAAACCCCTAAATACCTTCATACTGACAGGGGTGACTTCCTGTTAAATCGAGAGTATCAATATTACACAGCGAGAATTGATGATTATGCATTCACCCTTGATGTAGATGAGGGGTCTGATGAAAGCTGTACCGTAGCATTGGCTGCTTTCAATAAAATCGATAATTTCAAAGAATTTGAACAACGAATTAGTGCATATATTAGTGAAACATTGCTAGATCTTGCTAATGATTGGCTCGACAATGACGACCAAGATCCGATTACGGCGGACGTATTTGCCAAGCGTATTACTATGTGCGAATTGGCGTTTCGCAATGATGGCTCCATAGAGGTCTATTATGACGATGATGATATTTTCTGGGGACACTGCATCATAGCTAATATTGATGCGGATGGGAACCCTGTTAGTGCGGATATTGCAGGATAATGAACTAACTAGTGGAGTGTGGCGAACTAGCGGAGTATCATAATGATAAAATCTGAATTAATGACATTATGGAATGTTGAAAGCTGGACTGTAGAACCGTATGGGGTTTACTTTGTATCTCGCCGATTGGGCACTAATCGTTTAGAGAATGTAGGACAAGCCTTTCAAAACCTCAATATTAGTTGCACCGATTATACTGAGGCTGAGGTGCTTTCACTACCAATGTGGGAACAATTATATGTTCAATTAGATAAATTAGACCAATTAGCACAGGAAATCATACAAAAGAAAATACCGCAAGAAGAGTCTGTTGTGCTAACACTAACGGATATAATGTTAGATAAATCCGGTTGTTACGACGCATTTGCACTAGGTTATGATATAGGTGAATCCTCAGCAGGACATCTATATGTTTTGGTTTCTTTTGATGAAAACTTTACGGCTCAACAAGATGTGATTTATGAAACCTTATAGAGTTGTATTAAAGTGGTGACACGGGTGTTGTAGACTACCTAAAAATAAGTGATACATAGGAGAGAGACGATGGAAAATCTGTATAAAGAATTAAGAAGCTTTTTTGCCAATAATATTGATCTAACTGATTTATACGATTCCGAAGCTATCATCTGGATTGATTGGCGTGAGTATGACGAAGATGTAGTGCGCTATTTTAATGATATGATGGCTGAGCCTATCGATATTAAAACGGTTAGTAATGGTAAGCCTTATGGTGACGATATTGTGTTACAAAAAGGCGATAAAGAGCTGCAAATTCCTTACGGTGATGAGCAAGATCGAGATGTGACCATCAAATATTTCAACGATTTCGTTCAGCCTGATTATGAGGTGCGTTGGTTTGCTGAAAGCCTTGGAAACGATACGCTCGGCTTTACCGTGCTTTCAGGGACAGAATGGGCCAAATTAGACGATGAATTTGGTGCGGATGTGGTTCGGTACTATTTTGAACCTATCGATTTTGAAAGCGACATGTTTAATCTCGGCATGGACGAAGTCTTTTCGTTGCTTGCGTTAAGAGAAAATAGTGAAGGCGTTAATACTGAATTTAGTACACAATTAGACTGGATTAGAATCATAAATAAAGAAAAGACCTTGGCTGAACAAAAAGAGAACGGACAAATTGACTTGAAACAGTACATGGTCGCTAAAAAAGAACTACAACAGAGTAAGGATGATTTTATTGCCGCTCATGGTCCGATGAAATAACCGGTAATGAGTTGATAGAATAAGAGGTTATCAATATGGACTATTTAGAAACATTACGAAATGACGCTAAACTAGCTGAAGAGTTTGATATGCTGTTTGATTTCTGCCTGTTAGACGGGTTGGAAGAACGAGATACTGCTGAAGGGCGATGCACATTCTCTTTGCCTGGAAAGGCCTTCGGTCGTGATGGTGCCGGTGGCGAATATCATCAATTAGAGGATGGCTCTATCGGGTATATGAGTAGCGAAGGGGAATGTGGTCGTATAGCTGAAAGTGTAGATGATTTAATTCATTTATTGGTGTACAGCATTTGCTGGCATGATTATTGTGACGCCAGCCAATATACGGACATATCTACTCTCGAAGCCTATGCCAATGAGCGTCATGATGAAATCGCGTCTTATACAGAAATGGATGTATGGGAAACCGTTGTTCAGGCACTAAGCATGCCTTTAGAAGCAAATGTGGCTGCTGAATTGCAAAAGTTCTATGATGCGGCACATCGAGAACCTTTATATACTTGTTATTTCCATGAAGATGATGGAACTGTTACAGAATCACAAAATCTATTTTTCTAGACGTATTGTTTAAAAGGAGAATTATATGGCTATTGATGGCGTAAAAATCATAGATAGTGATGATGGCCATGATATTTATAATTTGATTGTTGAGCGCTATAGAGATGGCACCAGTATTGATACCATTGTTTCAGAAATTTTGGCTGAAGAGCAGAATTTTTGCACTGACGAATTCTATACAGAAATTTATTGGACTGCCGTAGCCTATTCGCTGTGGAAGATAGGTCATTTATCGCAGGATATCAAAGAGAAAGCATTAGACATAATCGGGAAGGGCGCTCATGAGTTTTGGCTAGAAATTGATAGTAAGGCGCTCAAACAACGTCAAAAGGTATTGGATAAGTTAGCCGTACAACTACAAAGTGAAAATCCAAAACCGCTTAAGGTTCGTAAATCTAAAACAAAGCGAGAACCTCATTTTAAGGTGGGCGACGTATTAGCAGTTAAGTTTGAAAACGAGTATGGAGCTATTTTTGTATCTGACGTGGATCAATCACCGCGGAAAATCGAGTACCATTTGGCCTGTACGAGGCTTTTACAAAAAGAAAAACCTACAATGGAGCAGTTTTTAAATAGTAAAATCGCCTGCCGCAAAGACAATACAAATTTCGGTATCGATACCGACTGTTGGTTTAATCATAAAGATCTAGGCCTATTGCTAGACCATTTAGAAATCATTGGGGCTGTTGAACTGTATCCGTGTAAATTATGGAAACTAGCACCAGCAGGCACGTTGGAAGATATCTATGAGGAAATTACAGATAATCCTAGGCTAGGAAAACTGCGTCTCATAGACACCTATGAACTGGTAAAAGAGGTTATTCAGAAATAATCTTCGGGAGAATGCGTTACTATAAAGGTGTAAATTTAATGGATACTGTGACGAAACAATATATAGAAACTGTGAAAGTCAGTGACATACCCTGGCATCGTTTGACCACAACTTACGGCCGTGCTACAGATTTTCCTGCTCATCTTGAGGTGTTGTGGGATATGAAGAACGTTGATGCAGTTGATGCGGCAGGTGAAGAGCTGGCCCAAAACATTGAGCATCAATCGACTTTATGGCATGCTACGCCCTTTGCTATGGTTTTCTTGCTTCGTATTTTTAAGAAAGCCTTAGAAGAGAGAACTCAGAATGAAGTAGCTCATTATTTAGTAGAACAATTGGTAGATTTATTTACTGTGATTGCTGAGTGCATTAGAGATGGTCTTATGCTAGAACATGCAGATCCACTACCGAGTTTTGCGGATATGCTCAACGAAGAGTACCTTTGGTCTGAAGAGTATGATGAAGACGAAGATATTCTTCGGTATGAGGAAGAAGAGGTATTTCCGGATGACCTATTCTTTAGTTTCTACTACTATTCTTTACAAGTGCTTCTATTATGTAAGCCATTGTTAGACAAAAATAAAGAACATGAGGCTGTGTTGTTAGGTTTGCTTACGGAGATTAAAGATTATGGGACTCATTGCAAATTATAATTGTGTAAGTGATAAGAATTTAAAAGAGCTCAAGGGTTTAGGTTCATCAGAGGAAGAGCTTTTTGAAACTGTTGAAGAGTGGAGTGATGAAGACGAGTTATTGCTCGATATCGATAAGATGTGGGATGTCCTTCACTTTGTACTTACTGGTGTGAGTACTGATCATAGAATAGACGATAATCCACTTAGTCAAGCGGTGCTTGGTGTGACACCTATAGAGGACATATCTGAATATATGGCCTATACGGAACATTCCAAAATAGCTGATATTGTAGCGGCTTTAGAGCAGTTTGATATGGAACAAGCACTCGAATCTTTCGATATGAAAGCCTGCAAAGAAGCAGAACTATACCCAAATATTTGGGACTATGATGAGAAGGATGAAATTATAGAGGAAATTCTCGATTATTTCGAACACATGAAAGTGTTCTATAAAAAAGTGCTAGAAGCGAAGGGACATGTAGTAGTTACGATTTGTTAAAAGGTGGTTACAATGGACAAAGCGCGTAAAAAGGAATTATTGAAAGACTATAAAGCTAAAGAAAAACAGAATTTTAAAGATAGCTTACCTATGGACGAAGAGTTGTTTTGGAATCTCTTTGACTATGTAGATGAGAAATTAGAGACAAATGATGGTTGCGATCATAGTTTGACTTTCACTAGAGAATTCTTAGAAAAACAAAAGGTAGATGTGGAAAGCGTACTAGACTGGATTGTCAACGAAGGTGGTGGTTGTGACTGCGAGGTTCTCTATAATGTAGAAGAGAGATTTGAAGAGTAATATCTATGTAATTGGGAAGGTTTTCGTATACAGTTTGTTTTTGACTTAGCGCAAACTGTAAGCAGTCTAATGTAAATTTATTTGTGATTTTGGTAACCAAGTAATCTTTGGTAAAAAATCATAGTATACTAGAAATGTTAAATACTTCTGGCGATATTAGCAATTTTGTCTAAGAAACGCCGACGTTTTTCGTCCGAACTGTTTTCTGTGCCCGCCAACTGGATATGTGTAACAGGTTTAATGCCACAGGATTTCAGAACCTGATTTTTTAATACCTTGCCATAGTCCTGAATAAACGGCGTCAAAAAGACGGGAGTGTTATGTGTGGTGATAATCCAGGCTGATTTCCCTTGTAAATGACCTATAAGGCCTCTTTTACCATAGGAATAGGCAAAGCCCGCTGTAAATACGCGATCGATAAAGCCTTTAAGTACAGCCGGCATACCGCCCCACCAAATAGGGTAGATAAAGATGATATGGTCCGCCCAAGTAATCAAATTACGATACTTTTCCATGTCCGGCACAGTGCTTAAATCTCGACGTTTGTGCATGTCATCGAATCGCAATACGGGATCGAATGGCTCCTCATATAGATCCAAAGTGTTCACATTGTGCTCTTTTGAAAGATTCTGTTGCACTACTTTCAGAATAGCGCTATTAAAACTCTGATGATTAGGATAGGTGTAAATGATTAAAATGTTCATGGCTAGTTCCTTTCTAATTAATTATCGTTGCTTGAGAGAATCTGTATAATAAAATGGTATCTATATTAAGTTAAAGTCTAGTGAAGAGCATCTATTTTGAAAGTAAATGATGATAGAATTTACTAAGGATGTATTGTTAATTCCTTCTATTTGCAGGTGTTACCATAAAAGTTTATAGTATAGGCGTGTGATGGATATAATCACATGTCTATTTTTTATAAGGAGGACGCTATGCAACACGTTCAAAACCGCAGTACTACGTCCGCGTTAGTACTCACAGCCGTATTGATTGCCCTCGCTACATTGTTTACCATGTACACGAAAATCCCAGTACCTGGCATTCGCGGCTATTTCAATGTAGGAGATGTCGTTATTATGACGTCAGCTCTATTATTAGGTCGAAAGTACGGCGCCTATATTGGTGCTATCGGCCCAGCGTTAGCTGATCTATTCCTCGGCTACGCAGTCTTTGTACCAATCACCTTTGTGGTGAAAGGCATTGAAGGCTATCTTGTCGGTACTGTCTATAACCATAAGACAACTACCTCTGCCTTGGTGGCAACCATTGTAGGTGGCATTACCATCGTAGCAGGCTATTTTATCGCCGAATACTTTGTATTCGATCCAGGCGTAGCCATTGCTGGTATTGTAACTAATACCATTCAAGCCATTATGAGTGTAATTATTAGCATGATTCTCTATGCAATCTTGCGTAAACGATTGGGATAGGATTACTGATTCACAATTCATATACAAATTATGATATAATTTGTATATGAGGAGGTGCTTTTATGGGGTTATTACGTGAAAGTATCCGACCATCGTCGGATTTAAGAAATAAATATAATGAAATCTCTACAGTTTTAAAAACAAGGGATGAAGCTTGTATTATGACAGTGAATGGCCGTGGTGATACGGTATGTATGGGATATGAAACCTATAATAAATTGAAAGCACAGATAGAATTATTAGAGGCTATTGCATTGGCTGAGGAAGACGAACGAAAAGGTAGAATGGGTCCTATTGAGGATACTTTTATCAGCATAGAACAGTTGTTAGCTGAGGCCGAATAGTTATGGAAGACGCTGCTTATCGTATCATTATTATGGCACAGGCTGATCAGGCATTGCATCATATTGTTTTGCATGTAAAGCAATCTTTTTCCAATGAAATTGCCAAGGCTGTTTAATATTGATGTTAAAGAAGAAGTTGTTATTTCTATTCCTTTTCATTTTATAATATCCGCTAAGGACGATGTAAATTGACAGTCTTTAGAATTCAGACTATACTATAAGTACAAAAGAGCCAGTTAACGTGTTCTAGGCGTTAGGCTCATCAAAGAATAAGGAATTTGATAAACCTAACGTGTCTAAGTATTGCAGTACTTAGTCTTAAACGTTAGGTTTATCTTATTTTGTAACTATTTGCTAGTTACTTTTTAAGAATTAACACTACGAGGGTAGCGAATAAAATCATTAATGATAATGCTTCGTATACAGTCATAATGTCACCTCCCTCGAAAAGACGGAGATGAACCTAACTCACGTTAATGGCTCTTTCGTTATTAGTATATAGCGGATTTTGAATATTGAAAAATACGAATTAATTTCGTACAACTTTTACACAATTATAAGGATAGTAATAGGTATTCTATGGTATAATACTTTCATTATGTAGTGAGAAAAGGAGATCTAAATGGCAAATTTACCTAACTGCCCTAGGTGTGGCGACGAGTACACATACGAAGATGGTCATATGTTTATCTGCCCTATGTGTGGCAATGAATGGACAGCGGCTGACGCGCAAGCTGCAGCTGAAGCAGGTATCATTCGCGATGCTAACGGCAACGAGCTGGCTGATGGCGATACAGTTGTTGTTGTAAAAGACCTCAAAGTAAAAGGCGCTGGCATATTGAAACAAGGTACGCGCGTTAAAAACATTCGCCTCATCACTGATGCAAGCGATGGCCACGATATCGATTGTAAAATCGATGGTTTCGGTGCGATGGCGTTGAAATCTGAAATGGTTAAGAAAATCTAATCTAAGGAATCCCTACCGATACGTTCGTAGGGATTTTTTCATATCATAAATGGTATAATCAACGTATACTGCGTGTAGCGTGAGAGTATTTAGTCGAGAGGAAACTATGTTAAAACGTGTTGTGTTACTAGACGTATTGGCGCCTATGATGGGGACGGTTAGTTCTTTGGCGGCTGATTTAAAGCCTACAGATGAGCCTAAGAAAAAATAAAGGAGCACTTATGGAATCTACAAAAGATTTAGAGAAATACACTTACGACCTACTGGCGGAGCGTGGCGTTACGGTAGAGGATATTGCAGAGCTCGTTTTATACGTTCAAAAACCGTATATGCCGAATTTAAAGATTGAAGAGTGTCGTGAGCATGTGGCATCCGTGCTTTCAAAACGAGAGGTACACAATGCGATAATTACGGGCATTGAGCTCGACAAGTTAACGGAACAAAATAAACTATCTCAGCCTTTGCAACGCATCGTGGCTAATGATGAAAGCCTCTATGGCATCGATGAAATCTTGGCCTTTTCTATTGTTAATTTGTATGGTTCTATTGGCTTTACAAACTATGGCTATTTAGACAAGGTAAAGCCGGGTATTATTAAGAAGCTAGATAGTGAAGAGGGCGGTCACTGTAATACATTCCTCGATGATCTCGTAGGTGCCGTGGCGGCCGCTGCAGCAGGAAAGCTAGCTCATAATGAGCCACACCGCGTACGTCATGCGTTAGCTGAGGGAAAAGAATAAATGACTGCTATTGATGTTATTAAGAATTAAGAGTATAACTAGTAGTATAGTGAATAATTAATGTATTCTTTGTAGACTATATACAGGAGGAACTATGCAAAAGGTTCTAGTTGTTATTGATATGCAAAAAGACTTCGTAGATGGTGCCCTTGGCTCAGCACAGGCGCAGTTAATCGTAGATAATGTGCGCCAAAAAATTGAGAACTTTGACGGGCCTATTATCTTTACGCGCGATACGCATGATATAGATTATCTTGAACGCCAAGAGGGGAAAATGTTACCGGTGCCACACTGTGTGAAAAACACGGAAGGCTGGCATATTGTGAAAGGCTTGATCGAAGCTGCAGAAGGTCGCCCTATTATGAGCCCTGTATCCTTCGTAGATAAGCCGAACTTTGGGTCCTTTGAACTACTATCTCGTTTAGAAGGTATGAACTCGGTAAATCCAATTGAGTCTATTACACTTGTTGGCTTATGTACAGATATTTGCGTTGTTTCTAATGCGATTATACTGAAAGCAGGTTTGCCAGAAGTCCCTGTTTACGTAGATTCTAGCTGCTGTGCTGGCGTTACGGAAGAATCCCATCAAGCAGCATTAACAACAATGAAAATGTGCCAATGTATCGTTGAATAATTATCTTGTTATCACTATAGTAGATTGAATTACATCGGTGTATAGTGATTAACATATACTATTGATGCATAGTAAACATATACCATTGAGTATTAGAATTTTATATTGGTAAACGAACCCAAAGGCTATAGGTTATCCTATAGCCTTTTTTATGGTCGTTTACATTGACGATTTTCTATATAATGTGTACAATAAATAAAGAATGATAATCCATATCAATAATAAATAACTGATGCAGGTGCATCGAAACGCTTTCACAAGAACGATAATACTCAATAATAACTATCGTTCTATGCCCTAAATTTAAGGAGGACTACTATGAAACCTTTCGAACTCGCACCATTACCATATGCTTACGATTATCTTGAGCCTGTTATCGATGCAGAAACAATGAAATTACATCATGACAAGCATCATCAAGCGTATGTTAATAATTTGAATGCGGCTATCGCGAAATACCCTGATCTAGCCTATGGCTGTGTAGACTGCATCCTCGGCGACATCGCTAATGTGCCAGAGGACATCCGCCAAGCTGTTATCAACAATGGTGGCGGGCACAAGAACCACACCATGTTCTGGGAAATCATGACAAAACCAGATACTTCCAAATTAGAAGGTCCTTTGAAAGAGGCTATCGACGCTGAACTTGGTGGCTATGATGCCTTTGTTGAAAGCTTCTCCGCTGCGGCAGCTACACGTTTTGGTTCTGGTTGGGCTTGGCTTGTGGTAAACAAAGATGGCAAACTAGAAGTAACATCCTCTGCGAATCAAGACAATCCTCTATTAGAAGGTAAAAAAGCCATTCTTTGCTTAGACGGTTGGGAACATGCATACTACTTGCACTACCAAAACCGTCGCACAGATTATATCAAGGAATTCTTCCGCGTAATCAATTGGGAGAAAGTGTCTGAAAACTACGAAAAAGCTTTGAAACCTCATCATCAATAAGATAGCTTTAAATCCTCTCAAAACTAGATATATTTTAATAGATAACGGATAGTTCATATATTCTCCTCCATACTTGACTGGAGATGTATTATCTATCCGTTATTTTTATATAAAATATTGATATTTTTAGAAAGAACTTTCAAAAGTATAGCCATGGATACAGATTTTATAATCGATATCGTTTATCATAGGGTCATAGGTTATGTTAGATAAACCTTTCACAGTATATATTGCCTTGTATACACAGTAGTACGTATAGAGGGCTACTCACATAAGTAATAAACAATATTTTTGACACGAGGGGATCAAAATGGAAAAGAAATTAGATTTATCCAAATCTGTATATGATTTGGTAACAGAATATCCTGAAGTAATAGATATTATGAAGGGTTTAGGGTTCAGTGAAATCACTAATAAGGTGATGTTGAACTCTGTTGGTAAAATCATGACCATCCCGAAAGGGGCTAAAATGAAGGGCGTATCCATGATTGATATCGTGAGCGCATTCATGAAAGCTGGTTTTACCTTGGAAGGTGAAATGCCAAATCTACACGGTGATGAAGTAGCAGCTGCTAAGGATACTCCTGTAGAGACTGCTGCTACGCAAGTAGAGGAGCCTAAAGCTAGCCAAAATACAGAAACTAATGAAGACGATACTGTTACAGATAGCGAACGTGTAGAACAATTGAAAGGTTTCTTGAAACGGTTAGGTACTGGTGAAGAGCTTGGTGCTGTTCGTGAAGACTTTGCGAGCCAATTCAAACATGTTGAGGCTAGTGAAATCATGAAAGCTGAGCAAGGTCTTATGCGTGAAGGTACACCTCTAGAAGAGGTACAACAATTATGTGACCTTCACTCTGCGTTGTTCCATGGTTCCACCATTCATGAACAAATGGATGCAGAACATGCTAAAGTAGAAAAGGTTCTAGAAGCTCAAGAAAAGAGCAAGAGCGTTGTGGGGTTGGTAGAAACTGCAGGTCATCCGTTAAACCGATTAACAGAAGAAAATAAAGCGCTCGATGAGTTGATTGAGGCTATTCGTCCAAAAGTAGCAGATAAAACTGCCACTTATGATGATGTGAATACAGTGCGTCAACTATCTGTTCACTATGCTAAAAAAGGCGATTTATTATATCCAAAATTGAAAGTGGATTATGCAATCGGTGGTCCATCCATGGTTATGTGGACTGTTGATGGCGATATTCGCGACCAATTAGGTGATTTAGCAAAATCTAGCCAAAGTGTAGATGATTGGTATAGACGTTTTGATGAGCTTCTTACACGTGCTCAAGAAATGATTTACAAAGAACAAAATATCTTGTTCCCAATCTGTGCAGAAAACTTCAGCAAAGAAGATTGGTATCAAATTTACAAAGATACAGCGCAGTATGAAGACATCTTTGGTGTAACACGCATTGCTTGGCCAGAAGCTGATGCGGCATTAGCTGCGCAAACTACAAAACCAAGTGGTGATAATAATGCTATCGGTTTAATTGGTGGTACTTTAACTGTAGACCAACTAGATGCTATGCTCAATACAATGCCAATGGAGGTAACCTTCGTTGACCATGAAGATATTAACCGTTACTTCAACGATGGTGAAAAGGTATTCAAACGTCCTACTACAGCAATTGGCCGAGACGTGTACTCTTGTCATCCGCCAAAGGTAGAACCGATTGTACGTGGTATTATCGACTCCTTCCGTAAAGGTGACCGCGATAATGTGGCAGTATGGCTTGAAAAACAAGGTCGTCCATTCTATGTAAACTACATGGCTGTACGCGATCAAAACAATAATTATATTGGTACATTAGAACTCGTACAAGACATGCAATTTGCAAAGGAACATTTCGATAGAATTAAATAAAAACTAGTGTAATACTAGTAGTGTGATACAGTGAAACTTTGATACAAAAAGGCTGCTCTAACATTGAATGATGCTAGAGCAGCCTCTTTTATTTGTACGAAATGAATTCTCTAATATGATTAATGTATTTCCTGAATTAATGTATTTTTGATAAGAGGTACCCATTAAGGGTGTACGTACTTGATAATATTATGGGTAGCAGTCTTAATATTTTCAAGGCTAGTAGCCAAGTTTAGGCGTACAAAGGTGGCGTAGTTTTTGCCACCAAACCATTCGCCAAAGCTTGGTGCAATGCGGCATTTATTTTCGAATAAGTCGTGGATATCTTCAGCCTTAACATAGGTACCAAAATCAATCCATGCTAAATAGGTGCCGTCCATAGGGCTGATGTGGATTTGTGGTAATGCCGTACAAAGCTCTCTGCATAGATATTCATAATTTTCACGTATAACAGCCAGTACATCTGTGAGCCATGCCTCCGATTCTGGGTGAGTATAGGCTGCTGTGATGGCCGCTTCGGCAATAACATCGGAGTCCGTATGGTACACTTGAGTTTTATAGGCATTGTATTGGCCCCTCAGTTTTTCGTTTGGGATGATAACCTCTGCATGATGCAAACTAGCCATATTAAACGATTTGGACAGGGAAGACATAGCAATAATATTATCGGCATAGGCGCCGCTAGCTACTGTTAGAGCCGATGTAAATGGTGTTGAACCTGTGATGAGGTCCTGATGGATTTCGTCGCTGATGATGAGCACCTTGTGTCGCTCACAAATGCTAAATAACCGATCCATCTCATTTTCTGTCCATACGTGACCTACAGGATTATGTGGATTGCAGTGAATGAACAGTTTAACATCGTGCTTGGCAATCGCCGTTTCAAAGGCCTCGTAATCTACGGTGTAGCGATTATCGTCACTGCGTTTCATAGGAATAGCGATGATTTGGCGCTGTGCATCGCTAGCGCTCGTATCAAAGGCGCCGTACACAGGACTTAGAACGGCAATGGCATCATTTGGTTTTGTGAAAGCCCCAATACACTACATAATGCCTGTAATGACATTTGGAGCGCTGGTGAGCCAGTTTTTAGAAAGTATACAGTTGTGGCGTCGCTTATACCAATCTATGACTGCTTCAAGATACTTGGGATTTGTCATGGTATAGCCTAAAGGTTGGGCTTTTACATAGGTACAAATAGCCTCTTGTATGCACTGAGGTGGCATAAAATCCATATCTGCTACCCATAGGGGTAATAAATCGGTGCGGCAAAATTTTAAGTGCTCGCCGTCCCATTTGCGAGAATGGGAACCGCGGCGATCTATATAGTATGTTTCAGTAAAGTCTATTGTGTTCATAGTGAACCTCTATACGTGTATGTTAATGTGGTGGGAATTAATTACTTTATCTATTATCAGTATACATACATAGATGTATAAGTAAATATACACTTAGAAAATGGTGTTACTGCATCCTTCTTTTCTATGCAATCCTTGCATGAATAGGGGCTATATTGGTATACATAAGGTGCTATATTTGCTTGACTGTTGGGACTTTCACAATTTAGAATATACTATAGAATAGTGTGTGTCTGACCAGTGACCACACGTCTATCGAATGGTTACAAAAGATAAATCTTAGCAGCATGTGGCGGCATCCCTATGTGAGAGGGCTCATCGGATTGCTCAGGTACATGCAACGCTGTATAAGTATAGTACTGGATCCTTGTTAGGAGGCATGTGCCATGAGTAACGAATTAAAACCACTACATTTTGATGCGGATTATACAATGGAGGAAGCGCTCGCTGAGGCGAAACGTTGTCTGAATTGTCCAAAACCATTGTGCCGTATGGGTTGCCCTATTGAAAACGAAATCCCTCGTTTTATCCAAGCTATTGCGCACGGTAACTTCGGTTTAGCCAACGATATCTTGGCAGAACGTACCAATTTGCCATCCATTTGTGGTCGCGTATGTCCGCGCGAAAACCAATGCGAAGGTAACTGTATCATGAATAAGGCGAAAAAACCGCCTATTAACATTGGTAAATTGGAACGCTTTGCTGCTGATTTTGAAAGCATCAATGAACTTCGCAAACCTAAGAAAATCAAACAAGATCTTGGTAAGGTTGCCGTTGTAGGTTCCGGTCCTGCAGGCTTGTCCGTAGCCGGCGATATCGCTAAACTTGGCTATGATGTAACTGTATTTGAAGGTCAATCTGAACCAGGTGGTGTACTCTTATTCGGTATTCCTGAGTTCCGTTTGTCTAAATCCGTTGTACGTCGTGAAATCGCTCGTCTTGAAGGCTTAGGGGTTAAATTCGTATGTAATACATTTATCGGTCAAGATAAAACATTGGATGAACTCTTCGCTGAAGGCTTTGATACCATCTTTATCGGTACTGGTACTCATATTCCTCAAGAAGTACGTATGGAAAATGATGAAGTGCACGGTGTATTCCAAGCGATGTACTTGTTGACTAATGTACAATTAGTAGAAAATGGCGAGCTTGACAAGGATCAAATTCCTGTTAAAAAAGGCGACCGTGTTATCATCATTGGCGGCGGTAACGTAGCGATGGATGCGGCTCGTACATGCGTACGTTTAGGCTGTGAATCCGTAACTGTAGCATATCGTCGTAGCCAAGAACAAATGCCAGCACTATTGTCTGAATACGAAGAAGCACGTGCTGAAGGTGTTCAATTCCAATGGTTCGCTTCTCCAGTAGGCGTAGAAGGCAAAGATAAAGTAGAAGGCTTCAAATACGAAGTGATGGCTCTCAACGAAGATGGCGCAGGTATTCACGGCACAGGTAACTTCCAAGTAATGCCTGTAGATAAAATCATTATTGCTGCTGGACACAAACCAAATGCACGTCTTATCGGCGAAGGTAATAACCTAAAGGTAGACGAAAAAGGCTATATCATTACATCTGAAGATCCATATGGCATGACTAATCGCGCTGGCGTCTTTGCTGGCGGTGACGTTGTACATAAACCGGCTACAGTAGTACTCGCTATGCGGGAAGCTAAAAAAGCTGTTGACGGCATGGTTAAATACATGGAAATCAAAAAAGCTCAAGAAAGTGCTAATCAATAATCTTATAGAGATAATCAAAGGGGATTATACTTAGTATAGTCCCCTTTTTACTATAAGGATTTGATTATTATAGTGTTTTAATAGTGTTTTATTATTGGTTTCAGTTTACGGTCAAAGTGGAGGGGCATGTATATATGTACCTATTATGATGTAGGCTAATCCAGTGTAATATTAGAATTCAAATTTGTGTTTCCTGTATAGATAATGTATAGAAATTACGATAAATGCTTATAAAACCTGAGGTTATTGAGTGTAATACCTGTATTTTTAGTCTTAATTACCCCTAGATATACTAAAATTCCACGTATTGATGAAATCGCACATAATTTAATAGTCGTAGAAAAAAGCCTTAATAGAACTAATGTGAATATTAGTTTTTATTAAGGCTTTTACGTTATTGCTTTTCAACTGCTACTAGTCACGGCCTTGGGCTAGACGTATAGTAAAGGCATAACCATGTGTTGAGTGTGAAAGTAGATAGAGGTTGCTATGAATCCTATCCTATGTTGTCGTGATATACAGGTTCGACAAGAAGTTCACAAGCTGGGAGTATTAATTTTACTTTGGCGTAGACAATTGGGCATGACACAGTATCAATTAGCAGATAAATCAGGTCTAGCTCAATCTTATATAAGTGATCTTGAAAGTGGTGCCATCGACCCTAGATGGTCTACGATTTATAGAGTCGTCAATGGACTAGGGCAGTTAAGTGTTCAAGACTTTCTCAATGGCCCACAAGCTATTAGAAGCCTAAAGATTCATTGATGATAATGAGTTCCATGGTTTGCATGTTACGCATCTTTTTATAGTAAATCGTTAACGCATTACATATACGATCTGGAGAGCCGCAGTCGTAGCATTTTTCTTCCAATTTAGCGCATGGATTGAAAGAGCTCTTTTTGTTTTTCTTACTGTTAAGTGGGGCTGCTACATTTCGTGCTCGATAAATGGCAGACGCTAAGTCAGGCGTTATTTTATTAACTCCTAATATAAAGAATACCTCTTGAGAACCAAATAGAGAGGCCGCCACACGATTGCCTGTGCCGTCGATATTCACCATCTCTCCCGTTTGTGAAAGGGCGTTTACCGAGGTGAGAAATACATCGCGTCCCATTGTGCGTAACGCAGTATCGCGGAAGTTTTCGCCGGGAAGGGGACGCTGAATGTCTGTTATGTCCTCGTTGACCTCAGATAAGGCGTCATGAACCTTTAGCTCCAATAAGGTGTGTGAATCTCCGATAGCAACACATTTATTTTGAATACGAGATTGTAAATAATCAACGGCTTCAGCGCCCGTTTCAAAATAATGAACTACAAATTTATTTCTCTCTAAGGCTTTGATTGTCTTTTCAATATCTATGGGCGTTTCGTTGGGTTGAGGATGCATAACTGCGTTGATTGTTGTTTTTGTATTTGCCATGATTTCTCCTGAATGGGTGTTTAGGATTAGAAGTTAATGTTTCGATTAGTAGTGTTTTCTATTTACTATTGTATCGTTTTATAGAACTAGAGTTCAATGGAAGCTATTTATCTTCCTTGGTATAAGAACGAATAGAGGTGAAGTATTACAATTTATTAGATTAATTATAGGAATAAAATCCAAATTATATATCTATATAATAAAACTTTGGAATAAAATCCAACTTTATGGTAATATTAATATAAAGTTGGAATGGAATCCAAGTTTATAAGGTGGTCCATATGATGACTGATAATAACCGTAATTGGGTTCCATCTATGAGCACGTACATAGATGAGGAGGCCCTTATGAAATTGATTCAGCGCCATGGGTATATAGAGTTTTTGCGACGGAATCGTGAACGGTCTATTATTAAAGTCGTTTCTGGCATACGTCGTTGTGGTAAATCCACATTGTTTCGTCTGTTTAAGGATGAGCTACTAGCAGAGGGCGTAAAACCGGAACAGATTATTTCTATAAATTTTGAGGAGTTAGAATACGAACCTTTACGAGAATATCATAGGCTGTATCAATATATATTAAATAAAATGCAGCCTAATCAAATGAACTATATTTTTCTTGATGAGATTCAACATGTAGATCAATTTCATCGTGTTGTAGATAGCTTATTTGTAAAAGAGAACACGGATATTTATATTACCGGTTCAAATGCATATTTTATGTCTTCTGATATTGCTACATTATTGACTGGTCGATATGTAGAAATTCAGATGTTACCATTGTCCTTTGCTGAATTTTACTATAGCAAATATGAAGAGCAGCAGTATTCCCTGATTCCTGCCTACGAGGAGTATCTTCGTGAAAGTTCCTTCCCTTATACTCAGCAATTAGGGGGAGAAGATTTTGATATTCAAGAATATCTTCGCGGTTTATATAACACCTTGTTGTTACATGATGTTGTGGCTCGATTAAAGATTAATGATGTTACAATGTTACAAGATATTGTACGGTATATTATGGCTAATGTAGGTAGCTTACTTTCACCAAATAAAATAGCTAAATCTCTTGTTAGTGCAGGCAGAAAGATTGATAATAAAACGGTAGAACGATATTTACAAGGGTTACAAGATAGTTTATTACTATACAAGGTGAATCGCTATGATGTACGAGGCAAAGAATTACTACGCATTAATGCGAAATATTATAGTGTTGATACAACATTGAGGAATTTGATTGTGGGCAATACAAGCCGCGATACAGGTCATATTTTAGAAAATATTGTTTTTCTAGAACTCATACGTCGTGGATATACTGTATATGTAGGTCAACTAGCTAAGGGTGAAATTGATTTTGTCGCAGAAAAAGCTGGTATTACTGAATACTATCAAGTTAGTGAAACTGTGCTCGATCCAAATACGTTAAACCGTGAACTGGCGCCTCTTGAGGCTATTAATGACCAATATCCTAAGTTTTTGCTCACCTTGGATGAATTAAATAAAAATGCAAATTATGACGGAATTCAACAACGAAATGTTTTAGAATGGTTGTTAGAGAGCTGTTAACTTGCTATAATAATAGTATTGATATGGCATAAGCCAATGTTAAGGAGGCAAAAATCGTGGATTTAATTCAAAAATTAAAAGACCAAGTAAAACCATTAGGTAAAAAAATCGTGTTGCCAGAATACCAAGATGAACGTGTATTGAAAGCAACTGAAATCATTTTGAAAGAAGGTTTCGTAACACCTGTATTAGTAGGTAACCCAGCTGAAATCGCAGAAGCTGCTAAAGCTGTTGGCGTATCCGTAGAAGGTGCTGAAATCATCGATCCAGCTAACTACGATCGTTACCAAGAAATGGTTGATACATTCGTAGAATTGCGCGCTAAAAAAGGTATGACTCCTGAAAAAGCTGACGCAACTATGAAAGGTGACTGCTTATTCTTCGGCGCTATGCTTGTTCGTCTTGGCGCAGTAGATGGCATGGTTGCTGGTTCCGGTTGCCCAACTGCAAACGTATTGCGTGCTGCATTACAAGTTGTAGGTACTAAACCAGGTCTTAAAACTGTATCTTCTTCCATGTTCATGTTTACAAGCAAAAAAGAATATGGCGACGATGGTATGCTCGTATTCTCCGACTGCGGCGTATTGCCTAACCCAACTAGCGAACAATTGGCTGATATCGCAGAATCCACTGTAGAAAAAGCTCGCAAAGTTGTTGGCATGGCTGACCCTCGCGTATCCATGTTGTCCTTCTCCACTAAAGGATCCGCTTCCACTCCAGAAGTAGACAAAGTGGTTGAAGCTGTTAACATCTTGAAAGAACGCAATGTTGACTTCAAATTCGACGGCGAATTACAATTGGACGCTTCCATCGTTCCTTCCGTAGCAGAAAAGAAAGCTCCTGGCTCCAACGTAGCTGGTAAAGCTAACATCTTGATCTTCCCTGATCTTCAAGCTGCTAACATTGGTTACAAATTGGTACAACGCTTCTCCGGCGCTGACGCTCTTGGCCCATTGATTCAAGGGTTGGCTAAACCAGTTCATGACCTTTCTCGCGGTTGCTCTGCGCAAGACGTTGTAGACGTTGCGGCTATCGCTGCTGTTGAAAGCATCTAATAGTTACTCACACAATTATATATAAACATATGTAATATATATTTTGATATGCTGAAAGCTGGCTCTATGGGCCAGCTTTTTGTATGTTCAATATATATCCATATATTTTTATATTCATTACTTTATGTTATTTTCTACAGCCTTACCATTGTTGTCATGTTACTTTCAAATTCGTAGCCATTGCGACAGACAGAATCCATGGTTGATCGTATAGTATAATTATAAGAATATAGATCGGCGTAAACCATTGGAGGTGTATCTTATGAGTTTTGGAACTATTAATAAATCCATGACTGTAGCTGATGCGGTTAAAGTAAATCCAGAGTTAATGGATGTATTAGCAAAAGATGGAATTGATTTTTGTTGTGGTGGTGGACATCCTTTAGCAGAGGCTATTGCAGAAATAGGTAAAGATGTGGATGCATACATTGCTATGTTAAATGATGTACAAGTTGCTCAGAAATCTTCTCGTGCAGAGTTGCTTAGTTATTCTAAAGACCAATTGATTGATTACATCGTTCATACCTATCATCGAGAACAATTGAATATGATTGATGAAATTGACCAAGGATTGGCAAAACTACTAAATGTACATTATGACCATCATGGTGAGGAATTGACAAAGATTTATCAAACCTTTTTGCAACTCAAATCCGCTCTTGTACCTCATTTCCGGCATGAAGAACATGTAGACTTTCCTGAGTTTAAAGCGGGTAAACCAATAGACTTTGATGAACTTCGGGCTGAACACGAAGCTGCAGGTGTACTTTTGGAATCCTTAAGTGCATTGACCAACCAGTACACAGCACCAGCAGATGGCTGTGCTACTTATGTCTATGTATTTAAGACCATGAAAGCCTTAGAAGAAGGTCTTCATGAACATATTTTCTTAGAAAATTCTGTTTTGTTTGACATGAAGTAGATTATAATATCATCTGTATAACGACAAGGATATATTGCAAAATGGACCCTTGTATGTAGTAAAGACACCAATCGAATGGTTGGTGTCTTTTGTTTTCTTAAAAATTATGAGCTTGTAGCTATATTATGGTGAAATATGCGGTTTGCGTAAATACATATAGAAGGTGTATGATTGAATTAATTATATTTGATTAATATATTTAATCAATTTGTACATGTAGTTGTGTATGACGTAATAAAAAGGAGAGAATTATGATTTCCGTATTTGACACACATCCCGTTGTTTTTGAAAGTAATGATCGTACTTTAACAATTAGTTACAATGGTGTACTTTGCAAAAATGCAAATGGACAGGTTATAACTGACATTGATTTTGAAGATGTGAATGAGCTATATCTTACTAGATATCTAAATTCAAACGGTAATTATACTATTCTCTTTAGAGACCACAATTGGAAAAATATAGAAGGCCAAGACTTAGATACTGATCGTACAGAATCTAATACGGGGCACAATATTCGTGAAACAAAAGCTATTCTTACAGCCTTTGCTCGAAATAAGTTGACTGCTGATTTTCCTGCGAACTTAGATACTCTTCAATTGCCACTGGATTCTTCCTTTATGGGTAAACGAGAAATTACCATTAAGAACGGAGTTATCTCAAATGGCAAGGTAGATATACCTATTAAAGATATTCGTCGCGTAGTATGTGCATCTAATGGTACGATTAGCAAGCTTTTAGTATACAAGGAAGAAAAACCTAGCTCTTTCCTTAAAAAGATATTTGATTCTCCTGATATGAAAATCACATTGAATGCCATTACGTTGCCGTTATTGGAAGCCATTGTAACGCGCAATACAGGTCATGGTATTGATTTCAGTCGCGGTAACGGTTTTGATCAAAAGAATTCCAACTATATCATCATTCGCTATCTTGACTCTGGCTACTTCCTTAAGAAAGACGGTACAGCACCTACAGAATGGCAGAAAACTGCTGCTGAAACAACAGCTAAATTTGGCTATGATGTGAAAACATTGTTATAATATTGGATACTTCGATATAGTATAGTCATGAGGTGATAACACCTTGGATATTAAGACATGTAGAATTTTAAATGATGATACTATCTATTGTATGAATATTTTTAGGAGGCATATCATGACTGTATATAATTATTCCTTACTCAATAAAGCTGGTGAAGAGCAAAGCTTAAAAGATTTTGAAGGTAAAGTGCTGGTGATTGTTAATACGGCTAGTAAGTGTGGCTTTACTCATCAATATGAAGCCTTAGAGGCTCTTTATAAGAAATATAAAGATCAAGGATTAGAGATTATCGCTGTTCCATCTAACCAATTTGGAGAAGAAGAACCTGGTTCAAATAGTGAAATTCAATCATTCTGTAAGTTAAATTACGGTGTTACCTTCCCTGTGATGGGAAAAGCAGATGTGCGTGACGAAAGTGCAATAGAACTTTTTAAATATATGATTAAAGAGCAACCGTTCCAAGGTTTTCCACCGAGTGATAAGACGGAAATGCTTACGGATTATCTTAATGGTATTGACCCTAATTATCTTAATGATGATGAAGTAAAGTGGAACTTTACTAAATTTGTCATAGACCGTCAAGGTAAGGTGGTAGGTCGCTTTGAACCAGTTGTAAAACCTGCTGAAATGGAAACCTTCATCAAAGAACTACTATAATTTAATTAAGGAAAAACCCCCCAGATCAGTTAAAACCATATCTTGAAACATAATAGACAGTAAAAAACTGCTTGTACTCATTGTACAAGCAGTTTTTATATAGCTTAGTTTTGTACGGCTGTAAAGCGTTGACGACCAAATTTGTGGTTGTTGATTTCATCCACTAGAATTTGTGCGAATGTAGCATATGAGATATAAGGTTTGCCTTCTTTGTTCAAGATAACATTTTCATTACCTAATACATAGTCATTAGATTCAGGGCCTTCTGCATCTAAGATTGGTGGTGGGGTAAACATTGTCCAGTCTACATTGCTGAATTTACGCAAGATATCGTCAGACTTACCATGAGTTTTTGAACGAGCTAAAAATTCTTTTGGAAACTCTGGTGTATCATTTAGTTGAACTGTGTGATCTTCGTCTACATAGAGGCTACCTGCACCACCTATAGCGATGAGGCGCGTATTTGTGTTAGCTAATGCTTTTACAAGCAATAATGTCAAATCTGCTGGTAAGTGATACGTATCTGGTGTGAAAGCGCTTGTAGCATTTACGACTACATCAAATTGAGTTAGTTCTTGTTTTTTTTATTGTAACGCATCTTTTACGATGGTTGGTATTCCTTCAATAGCACCTTCACGGCGAACAAGGCCTGTTACTTGATGACCTGCTTTGAGGGCTTTTTCCACTATACGATGACCTGCTTTACCATTTGCACCGATTACTAAAATATTCATGATGATTCTCCTTTTTGTGAAAGTCTCTTTTATTGAGAGCATAGTTTTTTGTGATGGAGTAAAGTTATTTTTTAGATACAAGTTAGTAAAGTTTGCTCCGTAGTTGTTATTGTGTTCAGCTAATGACCTCATTATATAGAGGTGCAAATATTTTGAATAGTAGAATCATTTATGATAGGTACTATTAAAAATGATAGACATGTGATATTTACTGATTAAAATTTTTTCAAAATAATTTGTACCCTAAAAAAAGATACTGTAAAATGCTTGCAATATGATAAATTTGTGATATGATTTGAACTACATTAGAAAGACATATTTCTAATCTTGAAATGAAAATAGTAGTTTAGCTATACATAGTTTAGCTTAGCAATAGAGGTTTAGCTTTGTTATAACTAGTTACTTAAGCTATATAGAGAAGGAGAATTATAATGGCAGAGCAACTCGTAAATGTTCATGATTTAGTGGGCCGCTGTCCTTTTGCAACGAGTCAAAAGTTATTAGCCGGCAAGTGGTCTTTATTGATCATGCATGAATTAGCCGAAGGACCTGTGCGTTTCCGTGAGTTAGAACGACGCTTACATCCTATTACTCAAGCTACATTAACAAGAGCATTACGTCAGATGGAGAATGATGGTCTAGTACATCGTGAAGTTTATGGTACTATTCCGCCAAAGGTTGAGTACAGCCTTACTGAAGTGGGAGCGGGGTTTAAGACTGTTCTAGCATCCCTTGAAACATGGGGGAACCAATATATTGACTATATGAAAGCCGCTGGCCGCATGTAAGAAATGCCAGCGGCATTTCTGCCCTTATTATGATTATAAACATGGGGCACTATATATTTGATAAGACTTTAAAAAGCCTTTATATATGTCATGAATAGCTATTTGTTTATGTCATGTATTAAGAAAAATATGGTATAATAAACAATACGAATGATATAAATTCTCAATAAATGAGAGGTATTGATAATAATGTTGAATGTTACTTTTTTAGCGCATAGCGGCTTCCTTGTAGATGACGGTAAGCGTTGCTATGTATTTGATTATTATAAAGATCCTAATAATATAGTTTGGCAATTAGCAAAGCGTGGTCGTGAGCTTTGGTTCTTTGTAAGCCATGTTCATGCAGATCATTTTAATCCATCCATTACAGAGTTTGATGGTCCTCAAACTCGTTATATTTGCCATCAAGATGTACCATTAGAGGGTAAGGTAAAGAAATGTATTACCATGCGCCCTGGCCAAGATGCTACACTTGATGATGTAGGCATCCATATGTATGGTAGTACCGATGAAGGCGGCTCTTTCTATGTAAAGACAAATACGGCAAATATCGACTCTGATTCTATCTTCCATGGAGGTGACCTCAACTGGTGGCATTGGCTTGGAGATAATCCGGAGAATAATGCTGATGCAAAACGCATGGCATGGCGTGAGTTTAAGGAATTAGACGGCTTATCTGTAGACGTGGCGATGTTCCCGGTAGATAATCGTCTAGAAGATGCTATGGAGTGGGGCAGTATTGAGTTCTTGCGCCGAGTAGAGGTAAAAAAAGCCTTTATTCCTATGCATCTAAATGGTCCATTATGGACACCATCCGTGTATTTTAAAGCACTCTTTGGCGATGTTCCTGTATGGGAGCCTCAAAAAGATGGCGATGAATGCACATTTTAAATCTACTTTCACAAGTTGTAGTTCGTGAAAGTTCGTGACCTATATGGTCACTACGTTATATGGGGAGAGTCTATATACGTAATTCAGTAAGTTAGGATCAAGTGATGATGAAAACTAAACCAGTGGCAACCACCCTATTGGTTGTCATGGCTATTATATTTTTAATTGCATATCCACAAAGACAGGATACGTTCTGGGCGTTTATTATGCACGTATCTGGGGCAGCCATGATTGGTGGCTTGGCGGATTGGTATGCGGTAACGGCACTCTTTACGAAGCCTTTGGGTATTCCCTTTAAGACAGCCATCTTGCCGCGTAGCAAGGAGCGTCTCATTCAAATAGGGCGTACCATGCTCAGTGAAGAGTTATTGCGCGTGCCGCAGATGTATTATGCCATCAAAAAAGAACGGGTCATGGTTCGTATCGTTGAATACGGTATGAGTGATGTAGGACAAGGTCAGATTAAAGAGATCTTGTACGGTGTAGGTAACCAAGTATTATCCCATATGGATATTGAGCCTATGCGTCAAGAAATCAACAAGGCTGTTTATAAAGGTGTTACGAACTGGAAGGCGACACCTCTCGTTATTTTATTTGGCCGCTGCATGTTAGAGCGCCAAACAGCAAGTATTTTTTGGCTTTACTTTAACCGTACATGTCAGCGTGTTATCGCATCGAATCAGGTATACCCTTATTTGTATCGCGTCATGCTGGACATTATGAAAACCTATACGAAGGATTCCTTCTTCCGCGAACTGGCTATTGCCTTTGGTGGGGATGGGCTTTCACCAGAACGATTGGTGGAAACGGTGCAGAAAAAGGCCGTTCAATTCCTCAAAGAAAACGAGTCCATCGATTCTGCGCTAGGTCGTTACGTATGGGGCCAAGCGATTCGATTCTTCAATAATTTGGAAACAAATAAAGAGTGGCAAGCATTTATCGAAGAACATAAAGACCAATGGATCCGAATGGTTCTCGAAGAATGGGAAGGCAAGCTCATCGACGGCGATACTGTAGACTGGAATCGCCTCATGGACATCGTTATGGACCGCTTTAATGTGCTCGGTACAGAAATCTTGCTAAATCCAGACAAGCAGGCGCCATTTGAACGGTTCTTCTTGCTTCGCAGTATTCCGTGGTTACAAAAATTAAATCCACTCATCGATAGAGTAGTAGGACAGGAATTGTCTCGCTATTCACCAGATGAAATCACCCAAATCGTGCGAGGTAAAATGTACTACGACCTCCAAATGGTTCGTATTAATGGTTCTCTTGTAGGGGCTGTCCTAGGCGGCATCTTCTACGGCTTGACCATTTTTGTAGAGGGGGTGCTCAAATGATTAGCTATTTGAAATCCCTCACCTTGCGGCAGCGCGCAAACGGTATTCTTGGTTTGACTGCTCTATTGTACTGTTTTGCTTTCGTAGGTCAATTTTTCTTTGGTTCTGAAAGCTGGTACCAGCCGCTTTACTGGGCTGTGCAGTCTGCCCTTATCGGTAGCGTGGCCGACTGGTTTGCCGTAACTGCTTTGTTCCGTAAGCCACTCGGTTTCCCATACCATACGGCGCTCATTCCAAGAAATAAAGATCGCCTTATCAACGGCGTTATCAAGCTCGTTGAGACAAAGATGCTTACCAAGGATCGTTGCAAGGTATTGTTAAATAATGTGGAATTTGTTCCATTGTTTGAAAAATTCTTGCTATCACCGGAAGGGCAACGGGCAGCGCGTCTCGTTATCCATCAAGGGTTGCATCTATTATGGAAATCTCAAACGAGCGAGGAATGGGCTCAGTGGGGGGCAAAACGCATTCGCGGTTTGTTAGAAAAACATTCTCTCGTACCTGTGTTAAAACACGTTTTGCTCGACTTATGTGAACATAATCGTTACGAAGGCATGGTTGTGCAGGTGCTAAATGTAATTCAAGAACGTATCAATCATCCGGCTATGGTGACATGGCTTACGGCGGTTGTAGCAGAAGAGGCTCATAAGAAAAAGAGAAAAGGCTTCTGGTCTGATTTCCTTATCTCCATGTCTGAAGCGACCGATGTGGTGAACTACCATGAGTTGGCACAGGCTATCGTTCAAGAGGCCTATGCTATGCTTGAAAACTGGAAGCGCCCAAATAGTCCTGAACGGACTGCATGGCTTCGTCAATGGGTAGATCCAATTCGCCATATAGAAGAAAACCGCGAGGTTTGTGATGCTCTCGATGAAGCGTGGGAACGTTGGATTCGTGAACAAGACTGGGAATCTGTCATTGAAAACCATTTATGCCCGTATGTAGAAGAACTATTGCTTGTAGGGGATGAAAATGGGGAAACACCAGCTCAAGTATTAGTTAATATCGCCCTTGAATTGTGGACCGTATACGGTCAATCTGAAGACCTTAGAAACCGTATTGAAGTTACATTACACGATATAGGGATCTATGTCCTTGAACAAGGCTACGACCTTATTGAAACCATCATACGCCAAGTGCTCGGCGGCCTTAGCACAGAGAAGTTTATTTACTTCATCGAATCTAAGGTTGAGGATGACCTCAGCTGGATTCGTATCAACGGTGCCATCGTTGGTGCTGTAGCGGGTCTTGTTGTATGGACCTTCCTAGAATACGTTTATATGCCGCTATGGCAACAATTCATAGGCTAAACAATTTAAGGTTAAATACTATAAACGCTACATAATACAAAAACGCTACATAATACAAAAAAACGCTAGCAACGAGACGATGTCTCTGTGCTAGCGTTTTGTTATATGTATGTAAGCTTTAGCTTATTCTTCAATTCTATTGTATGGCAATCGAACTGTAAATGTAGTTCTTACTTGTGGCTCACTAGCGGCTGTTACTGTGCCGTGGTGCAAGTTAATAACTTTATTTACAAAGTACAGGCCAAGGCCGATACCGTGGTTGGATTTCTTGTTCCGAGATTGCTCTGTTTGATACATTCGATCCCAAATATGCTCGAGGTTTTCCGGCTCGATACCGATGCCGTTATCTGTTACCGTGATAATCAGTTCACCACCTGCAAGCTTAGCTGAAATGTCGATAGTGGAGTTCGTAAACTTGATAGCATTATCTACTAAGTTTGTAATAGCTCGACGCAAGGATACTTCATGAGCTGTCATACGTAGATTTGGCTCAATGTGAGATGTTATGGTGATTTGCTTTTCTGTATTTTCTGCACAGAGCCGTGTATAGTCATGTACCATGTTCGTTAACATCAACGACACATCTACAGGCGATAAGTTAAGGTCATGTGCATTTTCAAGGCGTGCTACATCGAGCAGTTGGCTTACGAGGTTTGTCATAAACTTGGCTTGTTCCAAGATATGTGTCAGACCTTCACGTAAATCATCCTCTGTACGACCGTATTTTAAAGCAAACTCACTTTCTGCTTTAATAACCGCAATCGGTGTGCGTAATTCGTGGGATACGTCAGAACTAAATTGCTTCTCCCGATTGGAAGAGTCTTCAAGGCCTGAAAGCATGCGGTTAAATGTGGTAGTAAGCTCGTATATTTCATCCCGTGCTGTACGGGATGGAATATCAATACGGCGACTTAAGTCATTATTCTTACCGATAACCTTAGCTGTTTTCGTCAAGGTTCGGACCGGCTTGAGGCCTTTTTTGATGAATAGATAACCGCCTAATGATGAAATCAACAAGAATATGATATCACCTAATAATAAACTATATAAAAGGTTTTCTGTTTTTTTAGAGGCCGTTTTTACCTTTGTAACAGCGCGCAAAATACCACGATAATTTGGTTCGTTAACCGGTGTATCGTAGTAGTAGAAGGTATCATCACCAACAGCGATTTCTCCAACCTGACCCAAGGATAGGACTGTTTGATTAGGGAAGCCATCTGGTAGCGCACCTTTAATGATATAGCCGTCCTGGGTTGATACAAAGAAGAATGTGTTATCTTGGTACGGCTTAAATTTGCGGATATCCGTAGCCATGATCATTGCTTGCTGCTGTAAGCGCTCGCGAACTTCTTTGTTATCGGATTCGTGCGTATATGCATAAATCCATGCGGATGCAACCATCAAAATGATAAGCAAGAAGATGGTATACCAAGACATGATTTTAAAAGTTAGGGGCAGCCGATTAAATAAATCGGTAGCTGCCCCAGACATGGTATCTAGATCTCGGTGAGGATCATTAGTTTTCTGTTTTGAGGACATACCCTACTCCACGAACTGTTTGAATGAGTTTTACATTCTCGTCAGTATCGATCTTTTTACGTAAATCTTTGATGTATACATCGATAAGATTAGAGTAGCTTTCATAATCGTATTCCCAAACGTGATCAAGAATTTGTTGACGGGATAATACGATGTTTTCGTTACTTGCTAAATAGTATAAGAGGTCGAATTCTTTTGCAGTCAATGTGATTGTTTCGCCGTCCCGTTTAACAGTACGTTGAGGCACATTGATAGTAAGAGGACCAACATGAATATCATTTTGTGCATGACGTGCGTTACGGCGAGCCAATGCATAGATACGAGCAGTTAACTCTTCAAGATCAAATGGTTTTACAAGGTAATCATCAGCACCTGTGTTGAGACCTGTAACTTTATCTTGTAAGGAATCTTTTGCAGTTAAAAGCAATACAGGTGTTGTATTACCATCGTTACGCATTTGAGCAAGAGCACTAATACCATCGAGGATTGGCATCATGATATCCATAACGATAACGTCATAGCTGGATGTGTTTACATAATCAATCGCTTGTTGACCGTTGAAGCATGTATCAACCGTCATATTCTCTGCACGTAAATATTTGGCGGTAATGCCATTCAGCATTTCTTCGTCTTCTACAAGTAAAATTTTCATTCTCTGTTCTCCTTATGTATGAGTTAAAAATATAGCTCTCCAACTACATTAATATAGTCATTATATATATAAGCTTTCTTTTTTGTGAAAGCCACAACACCATATAAGGGTGACTATATATATAATATTATATAACTTATTTATCTATTATCATACCTTATACAACAGGAATGAGCAAAAGATGAATGTATATGCGAGTTTATAAGCGCCTTCTTCATATTTTTAAAGCCAAAAGACGGGAAAAACTTGAAACTTAATGAATTCTGCTAATGAATGAAGATGAACTATATCGAAGATTGCCGTATGCGCATAGATAGACCTGATTTTACCAATTTTGGCGAGTGTGAAAGAAATCACTAGAAAAACTTGTGATAATAATTATCAGAGAGATAAATACCAATGATAGTCGTAGAAATTTAATGATTTTCGATGGTTAAAATCGAGGTAGTTTTGGTAGGAATTTAACGGATATTAATTATTATGAATGATTTCGATATTGAATAAACACAGTATTTATAGGGTTAGTTGATGTATTGTAAGAAATAAAAATATACAAAAATTTCGGAACCGAATTACTTTCGTAATATCCTTAACTTCTTGTATGAAATATTCATAAATCTATTTTAAATGTTCATAAGTAAACAAGAAAAACACTAAGTGAAATAGGTTATCAATTAGATTAATCGAAATTAATTATGCATAATAGGGTTTAGACATCATACAAAATGCTCTCTATAATTATAGGTAAAGAAATAAGAAGAATCGCATAAGTATGAGGTTTTTCTTGAAAGAAAAATGATTAGGTTATCAAAAATTTTTATAAGTTTTTGAAATGAGATAGTCTAACAAGTTTTCTTATTAATAGGTAGTTATGAGGAGGTCATTATGGAACAGTTTGATGTTCTAGTAGTAGGTAGCGGTGGCGCTGGTCAACGCGCGGCTCTTGAAGTTGGTCGTCGCAAAGGCTTAAATGTAGCTCTTATTACTAAAATTTTCCCAACCCGCTCTGCAACAGCAATGGCGCAAGGCGGTGTAAATGCTTGTTTGAATAACGTAGCAGCTGAAGACACAATCGAAACACATACTTTCGACACAGTAAAAGGTTCTGACTATCTTGGCGACCAAGATGCGATCGAATTCTTCTGCTCTCGTTGTCCAGAAGGCGTACTTGAAATGGACCACATGGGTGCTCCATTCTCTCGTACAGAGCAAAACAAAATTGCTCAACGTAACTTTGGTGGTCAATCTTATCCACGTACTTGCTACTCTGCGGATAAAACTGGTCACATAATTTTGCATACTACTTATGAACAATGCTTGAAAGAAGGCGTACACTTCTTACAAGAATGGTACCTTTTAGATCTTGTTAAATCTGCAGAAGGTCATGTTGGTGGCGCTGTAGTTTGGAACATGAAAGAAGGTCGTGTAGAACAAATTAAAGCAAAAGCTGTTATCTTGTCTACTGGTGGTGCAGGTCGTATTTTCTGGACTCGTACTACAAACCCATTCCTTTCCACAGGCGATGGTATGGCAGCAGCATTCCGCGCTGGTAATGCATTGAAAGATATGGAAATGATTCAATTCCATCCAACTGGTCTTGGTCGTACTGGTATCTTGATGTCTGAAGCGGTTCGTGGTGAAGGTGGTTACCTTCTTAACGCTGAAGGCGAACGTTTCATGAAAAAATATGCGCCTAATAAAATGGAATTAGCATCCCGTGACGTTGTAGCGAAAGCAATCGAAGATGAAATCGCTGCAGGTCGTGGTTTCGGTTCTGGTCTTAACGCATACGTAGTAGCTGACCTTCGTCACTTAGGTCCTGAAGTTATCATCGAAAAACTTCATGGTATTCGTGACTTGGCTATGACTTTCGAACATTGCGATCCATTAGTACAACCAGTACCTATTCGTCCTACATGTCACTATACAATGGGCGGTATCGACGTAGTAGATTACAAAACTTGTGCATGTGAATTGCCTGGTTTGTTCTCCTCCGGCGAAGCTTCTTGTATCTCCATCCACGGTGCTAACCGTTTAGGTGGTAACTCCTTGGCAGACGGCGTAGTATTCGGTAAAGTATCCGGTGCTGGCGCAGCTGACTATGCTGAAACACATGAACAACCTAACGTAGATGCAGAATTAGCTGCAGCTGCAAAAGCTTGGGAAGCTAAATTCACTGAAGTAACAACTCGTGAAGGCGGTCGTCCTGTAGTTGAAATCCGCGATGCATTGGCTGATGCAATGTGGAACAAAGTAGGTATCTTCCGTAATGAAGACGGTATTACTGAAGCATTAAAAGAAATCGACCAATTGATGGAAGATTACAAAACTTGTTATGTAGGTGACCCTGAACGTACTTACAACATGGCATTCGTAAACTATTGTGAAATCGGTTCCATGTTAACAGTAGCAAAAGCTATTGCTATGGGCGCTTTACACCGTCGTGAATCTCGTGGTGCTCATATCCGTGAAGACCATCCAAAACGTAATGATGAAAGATACTTAAAACACTCTTTGATCAAATTGGGTGCTAACGGCGAGTACGAATTGACTGAACGCGACGTAGTGTTCACTAAATACGAACCACAAGAAAGGAAGTACTAAGATGAGACAAATCACCTACCATATTCACCGTTACCAACAAGGTCGCGCGTTTGTACAGACTTTCAAATTTGACTATGAAGCTGACCGTACAATTCTTTGGGGCCTTCAAAAAATTAAAGATACTCAAGATCCAACTTTAACATTCTTGGCAGCTTGCCGTTCCGCAGTTTGCGGCGCTTGCTCCATTCGCGTAAATGGCGAAGCAATGCTTGGTTGCGAAGCTAAAATCGACGAATTAACAGAACGTTATGGTACTGATGAATTGACAATTGCACCTATCGGCAACTTCCGCGTTATCCGTGACTTAGTTGTTGACTGGGAAGCAAAAGTTGATCGTTTGAAAACAGTTGCTCCTTGGATCTTCCTTAAAGCAGAATTCAACGAAGGTGACAAAATCGTTCGCCAAACTCCAGCTGACTTCAAAAAATTCGTTGCTGGTACAGAATGTATCCTTTGTGGTTGCTGCGCATCTGAATGTAACAAATTGACTGCACGTCAAGATGACTTCTTAGAACCATATGTATTCACAAAAGCTAACCGTTTCGTATTGGATAGCCGTGATGATGCACCTATGGCTCACATTCAACCTGCATTCGACAACGGTCTTTGGAAATGCGTTCACTGCATGAACTGTATCTCCCGTTGTCCTAAACACTTAAAACCTGCTCAAGATATTTCCAACTTGCGTAAAGAAGCTACAAAAGCTGGTCTTACTAACAGCAAAGGCGTTCGCCATGCAGTTGCTTTCAAAGACGATCTCTACAAAACTGGTCGCTTGAAAGAAGTTTCTATGAGCTTGAAATCTGATGGTGTTGTTGATTCCGCTAAACAAGCATTCTATGCTTTACGTTTGTGGAAACACAGCAAAATCAATCCATTCGAACTTGTAGTACCTCAAAAACCTGTAAATGGTATTGATGGTGTTCGCAGACTTATGAAAGCAGCTGAGGAGGTAAGCAAATAATGAAATACGCATTTTTCCCAGGTTGCGTTCTTGAAAGCGCTGCCAAAGAAGACTACTTAGCAACAGTTGCTGTAGCTAAAAAATTAGGCATCGAGTTGGAAGAGCTTGACGGTTGGACTTGCTGCGGCGCGTCCCACGTTCAAGACATCGCTCCAGAAATTACACTTGCTACAAATGCTCGTAACATTGCATTGGCAGAAGAAAAAGGTTTGAACCTTTTAACTGTATGTAACACTTGTACTTTGATGCTTCGTGAAGCTAAAAACGAGCTTGATAAAAACGAAAAAGAAAAGAACGAAGTTAACAAAAAATTAGCTCAAATCGGTAAACAATACCGTGGTACAACTGATATCACTCATTTCTTATGGGTATTGATCCGCGATTACGGTTTGGACAAATTGAAAGCTAAAGTTGTTAAACCTTTAACTGGTTTACGTGTAGCTGAATACTATGGTTGCCATATTCTTCGTCCTCAAACTGAATTGGGCTTCGAAGATTATCAAATGCCTACATCCTTGGCAGATTTGATTTCTGCTATCGGTGCTACACCAATCGACTTCTCCCGTAAACTTGATTGCTGCGGTTTCCATGCTGTATACCCTGCACATGATTCCGTAATGCAAATGACTGGCTCCATCAACAAAGATGCAGCTACAGAAGGCGCAGATTGCGTAGTAACTCCTTGCCCACTTTGCCAAATGCAACTTGATATGTTCCAAAAAGAAGCAAAAGAAGTTGTTGGCGGTGGCAAAGATATGCCAATCTTGCACATGTCCCAATTAGTGGGTCTTGCTCTTGGCATTTCCCCTGAAGAAATGGGCATGCCTAAACGTCACTTAACTGATACTGCAGCAGTGACTAAATTCGTTGGTTAATTCGTTTGATTTAGACATGACCTCAGTTGGTCCTCGTATTGTCTTAAATCTAAACCTATTATCATAATTACCAGAAGAACCCCCTAGCTTAAGCTAGGGGGTTTTTCTTTTGTGGGTTAAAACCAAGGTAGGTTATTTGAGATTAACATGAAGAGTTTGCCGATAATACAGTGTTTATCTGTATTGGTGAAGTGAATTCTCTTTGATATGAGATGATAATTATAGTATAATAAATACATTAATTGTATACACTTAAATGAGTAATAGCTACTATGTTATTACTCATAAATTATTTAATATTATATATTTTGAGGAATATAACAATAAGAGGGTAAATTGTCATATTAGTTTTTTTTGAAATATATGGCTGAGGGACACTAGTGTTGTAGAGTGTTATACACAGGGAGGCTATAATGAATGATATGTTATTAGAATATATTGATCGCATAATCGATGAAGAGAAAGAACATCGTGTTTTTCCTGTAGAGTTTAATGATAAAACCTATTATGTAAAACAAGATATCGGTAATCACCGCTCTAGTTGGATTAAACCAGCTCCTAGAGCTTCTTTTGATTATGAGTTTTATAAAATTTCCTTCGTAAATACTCAGTTGCCTGTAGCACCAGTGATTGCTGGTTTTAGAGAGCATTATTTCGTTACAGAAGGGTCTGGTAAAACATTAACTTATTATAGTGAATTGCCAGCCCGACATCCTGATGATGATAGCTTACAAGATATGGTCACCCATATTTTCTATAGCTTTGGTAAAACATTGGGACAACTTCATGACTATGGTTTGTCCCATGGCCGTCCTGCCATGCGAGATATCACCTATGATCCAGATACTGATAAGGTTACTTTATTAGATTGGGAAAATGGTCGTCGTTGGCCTGAATTTACACCGCAAGGTTGGGATTTACTCATCTTTGTGCATAGCTATTTGCGTGAAGATAATCTACCGATTTCTTACCTATATGCTATGATGAATGGCTATAGTTCGGCTCGTACGGCGCGCGATACGGTGTTACATGTAAAAGAAATTTTACGTAAACATGAATATCTCTTTAAATTCTGTCGCTTATTAAACCCGCTACACTTTGTAGATACTGAAGCAGCTGTAAAAGCACATGACTTTATGCTAGCCTTGAAAACTGAATAGTATTTATCTATTGAGCACGGACCTTAATAATGGTTTATAGTACTTTATAGATTTTCATTGCCCTTTATGGGCTTATGTAGACCTTTACGGTTGTTAGTTAATTTGTATAGCTAATGACTTGTAAGGGTCTTTTTCTGTATTTATGACAAGTTTATAGCGTGTATGCTCTTATATTGTTAGTTAGATTTATATAAATACTGTAAGAAGTATAGATTTAGAGCTGTTGTTCTCTGACTTTCACAATGATTACTGTAATTACTTTAGAGGGGGTTGTCGAAGGAGGACCTCAGGAATATAAGAGGGTGAAAGGAGGTGATACGATGGCTAACATTAAACGCACTAAATTGGTGTTGCGTTTTAACATCGGCACCGAAGATGCGCCGAAGTACAAAGACGTAACCTATACTCGTGTTGCAGAAGAAGCGTCCGACGATAATGTAAAAACCGTTGGTAATGCGCTGGCAGCATTGTATGACCACAGCTTGTCCGACGTGGTCCGCGTCAATGAAGTATCCTTAGGACATTAATTGAATCTCATCTATTCGTTTTTTAGGTGATCCAAACACATCCTTATTGTCAGTCTTTATATCCTCGCATAGTCGTAACAGGATATAGAGATTGCAAACCCTCACATTCCCATCCTTATTGATATGAATTGTAGATAGATATATTTAATCTAAGTGTAATTTATGTAATTACAGAATTGCAGAGTTACAGAAATCATCCCATTCTATCTAAATTCGAGAACTTGTTTATGATACGTGAAAGGAGGCGCCCACATGGCGGAAAAACGCGTTGTATATCTTACATTTTCTACGGTCGGTGGTAAAAGCACATCAGTCACAATTAGTGCTCCTCGTGCTGGAATTACTTTACAAGATGCTAAAACAGCGGCTAATGCGCTAGTAGCTAACAAGGTAATCCTTGGTTCTGGTGATGCAGAACTTGCTGCATTTACTACGGCTCGTGAAGTAACAACTCAAACTACTGAATTGCAATAATCGTATACAGTTAAATGGTAAAAAGGCTTTCACCTGTGGTGAGGGCCTTTTTATTATGGTAAAATATAAGATATACCGAATAGGTATGGTAATAATGAAAATACTATGCCCAAAAATTTGTGCATAATGGACCCATATGGGATTAAAAAGGGGTAAAACAGTGGAATATATTATTTCATTTATGGAAACGTATGGCTATGGAGCCATGTTTATTGCAATGGTTTTGGAAAATGCTAACATTCCTATTCCTAGTGAAATCGTCTTAGGTTTTGCAGGATATCTGATTGCTCAGGGCATATTTGATTTACATACGACTATGGTTGTAGGTATTTTAGCAGGGATTGTAGGCTCTATCTTATCCTACTGGATGGGTGAGTATGGCGGACGTCCATTTCTTTTGAAATACGGCAAATACATATTCTTTAATGAACATAAATTTGAACTCGCTGAAAAGATGTTTAATAAGTATGGTGGCGCCGCGGTGTTCTTTGGCCGTTTGTTGCCAGGTGTTCGTACATTTATTTCTTTCCCAGCTGGCATGGCTCGTTATCCTATGTGGCATTTTGTTATTTGGACTGTACTAGGCACGATTCCTTGGACAATTCTTCTTGTTTACTTGGGTAAAGTGCTCGGTGAAAATTGGAAGGATCTTATCCAATACAATCATGAATTCTTGATTGTTATGATTGTTGTATTCGTTATTATAGCGGCTGTATTGGGCTTTAAATACTATCGCAATCGCCGATAAGGAGGCCCTTATGAAACTTTCACGATTAACGCCAGTCGTATTTATTGTATGGCTTGTTTTTTATCTGTTTGGCAATAATATGTTGCCTGTTACGGATCCTGTGGAATCTAACTATGCGTTAACTGCTAAGGAAATGGTTCTCTCTGGAGATTGGTTGTCACCTCAAATTTACGGCACCTATTGGTACGATAAACCGATTATGATTTATTGGCTCATTGCCCTTGGATTTAAAATCTTTGGTATCGCCGATTGGGTGGTTCGTTTACCAAGTGCTATCTTTGGCGCTTTATCTGTAGCGACTATGTATCAATCGATGCGTACTATGAGCGGCAAGTGGGCCCTCGGCTTAATTGGGGCCGGTGTTCTTGGTACATCCCTCATGTTCTGGACCGTAGCTCATGGCGTTATTACGGACATGGTGCTACTTTATACGACGATCATGGTCATGATTTATTCCTATAAGGGGATGGTGGAACAGAAACCACATGCTATGATTGTGGCCTATATCTTTGCAGCCCTCGGGGTGCTCACAAAGGGGCCTGTAGCACTTGTCTTGCCGGGGATGATTTTACTCGTCTTTGCCGGTATCAATCGTTCTTGGTCGATGGTGAAAGCTATCTTTGATTGGCGTGGCATTCTTGCCTTTTGTGTAGTCTGCTTGCCGTGGTATGTGTATATGTACAGCGTTCACGGGCAAGATTTTATCAATGGCTTTTTAGGGCTTCACAATGTAACACGGGCAACACAATCTGAACATCCTGAAGATAATGTATGGTGGTATTATATCGCCATCTTCCTAGGTGCTTCTTTGCCGTGGACTGGTGCCGTTATTTACGGTATGATTGATGGCTTTAAACAACGACATACTGGCTTTATCTATAACATGACTTGGGGCGTAGGTATCGTTTTATTCTATACCTTAATGGCTACAAAATATCCTTTATATACATTTGTGAGCTTAGTTCCCTTTAGTGCTATCGGCGCTATGGGCGTTATGAAGATTATACGTAAAGGTAAATCGAGAGCTATAAAATGGGTTATTATGGGGCCTACCTTACTCTTATGGATTGCTTATGTAGCGGGATCATTCTTCGCTCCATGGGGCTTCTATTTCTTGCTCTATGTTGTGGCGGCTGTAGCCGTACTCCTGTTATTCCACGCATGGTATACGAAAAAAGGGTATCGTCTTGTTAGTGTCATTGTTCTAGGTACGATGGTTATTTCTTCCATTGTTGTGGTAGAAGGGTTAGAACCATTTGTAAAGCAGCGTAGTAATATCGATGTAGTGCCTGTGGTAGATTCCTATGATGGGGATATCTATTACTACAACGGGTACAGTACATCTGCTGTGTACTATACAGGTCATAAGATTATTAAAATCAACGGTGATGAAAGTCGCTGGGATGATCGAGATAAAATTAAAAAACGCAGTGCCGAGTGGTCAAAGAAATATCTTATGGAACAAGTTAACGAAGAGGAATTTAACAAGATAATCGCCTCTGGTAAACCTCTAATGCTCATCGTTCCAAAAGGTGAAATCAAGCACTTCCGTCAGTCTACTATCTATCCAAATGTATCTGAGTCTAGCGAAGCTGGTACAGCGGAAGTATATATACTAAATAAAAAGACACTGTTTTAAGTGAATCTTCACATACAATCTAACAATAAGTGAAAAATATAAAGCTGAAAATATTAAAGCTGGTAGCAGGTAGTATCCAATGGATACTACCTGCTTTTTTGTTTAGTGATAGACTACTATATCTATTTGGTCTATATTGATGTATTTCGCACCTAAATAATAATACCTACAATATTACTGTGTTTTATTGACATAATTAATACATATTGATATAGTAGGGTATAAATAAGTTTAGAAGACAAGGTGTTCTGGAACCAGACTTCATCTAGGTTTTAGAAAAGTGTGAAAAATGACATGTGTCAAAAACGCCCCTTGTTATGAGGTAGAAAGAGGGGAAGTTATGAAGAAGACCTGGTATCTAATCATCGGAGTGGTTCTCTTGGTTATTGGCTGCATAGCCTATGGTTATCATGAACACCATAAACCAAAGACGGCTCAAGAATTAAAGACTGTACGCGTAGCCTATTTACCAATTACCCATGCATTGCCGGTATTCGCTACAAAAGAATTAGAAACGGCAGATGGTCCTGTACATGTAGAGCTTGTTAAATATGGATCTTGGCCAGAGCTCATGGATGCGTTAAATACTGGTAAGGTAGATGCCGCAGCTATTCTTGTTGAACTTGGTGTAAAGGCTCGTGAACAAGGTATTGATGTCCGTGCTGCTGCACTTGGTCATACAGAGGGTAATATTATCATCGTAAATAAGGATATTAACTCCGTTCAAGACTTAAAAGGCAAATCCTTTGCTATCCCTCATAAACAATCTACTCAAAAAATTCTCGTGGATTGCATGCTTGAAGAAGCGGGTCTTTCTGAAAAAGATGTACAAATCGTAGAAATGAGCCCTCCAGAAATGCCTTCTGCTCTATCGGTAGGACAAATTGCTGGGTATAGTGTAGCCGAACCATTTGGCTCTCTAGCCATTGAAATGGGAACTGGGAAGGTCTTCGAAGATCCTGACCATCTCTGGCATGATAATATTTGCTGTGCTCTTGTGTTTAATGGTCAATTCGTCGATGAACATCATGAGTTGGCAAAAGCTTTCACAAAAGCCTATCTCGATGCAGGTACATATTTAGACGAGCATCCAAAGGCACAAGAAGAGATTTCCTTAAAGTACATGAAGTTTAATGACCCAGTTATTGAACGTTCCCTCAAAGTGATTGGGTTTAAAGATTTAGCCCTTACAGAGGACCGTTATAATGCGCTTGTGCATCACATGACACATATTGATTTAATCAAAAAAGTGCCGGCCTATTCAGAGTTTGTAGATCAATCATTGTTACCATAGGAGGGGGACCATGAAGAAATATACATATGTGCCAGGTTCATTTATCGCAGCTTGGCTAATTTGGGAGTTAATCGTTTGTCTCGGCGGTTTTAATGAAGCGCTATTGCCAACGCCGTATAAGGTGTTGGTCGGCTTTGGTGAACTCATTGGAGACGGTGTCCTCTTTAAGGATATTGCAGATAGTTTAGTACGGTTCTTCATCGGTTACATCATTTCTGTTGTGGCTGGTGTATTCTTCGGCCTTATCTTGGGGTGGTATAAGGGGATTTGGAACTACATCAATCCAATCGTTCAAGTCATTCGACCAATTTCTCCTGTGGCGTGGTTGCCCTTTATCGTTCTCTTCTTCGGTATCGGCCAAGCACCAGCTATTGTTATCATCTTTATCGCAGCATTCTTCCCGGTGCTATTGTCCACCGTGTCTGCTATTCAAAATATTGACCCTGTGTACATCAAGGTAGCGCGCAACTTTGGTATTAAACAGCCAGAACTGTTATTTAAAATCGTATTACCTGCCGTATTCCCAGGCATTGCATCCGGTCTTCACATCGCTCTCGGTACGGCGTGGATCTTCCTTGTAACAGGGGAAATGGTAGGCTCCCAAACAGGCCTTGGGTTCCTCATTATCGATATGAGAAATAACTTGCGTAACGATCTCTTGATGGTAGCCATTTTGACCATCGGTTTCGTTGGGCTTTTACTCGATTGGGGCGTATCCCTCATCGAAAAATGGATTTACAAACGTTGGGGTATTGAGAAATAGGAGGTGGCCTCATGGGTTACATTTCGGTGCGCAATGCACACAAGGAATTTATGAAAGATGGGGAACCACTCACCATTCTTGAAGATATTAATCTAGATATTGAAAAGGGCGAGTTTATTTGCCTCTTAGGCCCTTCTGGTTCCGGTAAAAGTACGCTATTAAACGCTATAGCGGGCTTTGAGCTCGTTACATCTGGTTCCATTACTATCGACGGTGAAGAGGTGAAAGCGCCTCAACTCAGATATGTAACGGTATTCCAAAACTATGGCTTGTTGCCTTGGCGTACGGTGGAAAGCAATATTGAGTTAGGTCTTGAAAGTAAAAAGGTTCCTAAAGAAGAGCGTCCCGCTATCATCGATAAATACGTTAAAATGGTAGGCCTCGATCACGCTCGCAATCGCTATCCTGCAGAACTATCTGGGGGCATGCAACAACGTGTATCCATTGCCCGTGCACTAGCGGTGGATCCAGATATTATCTTTATGGACGAGCCACTAGGCGCCCTCGATGCGTTGACACGCATCAATTTGCAAGACGAAATCTCTCGTATCTGCCGCGAAGAAGGTAAAACGGTAGTATTCGTTACTCACGACATTGAAGAAGCCGTAGTCCTTGCGGATCGCGTTGTAGTCTTAGCGGCAAACCCAGGTCGTGTACAAACTATTATCCCTGTAAATATCATAGATAGAACAGACCGTACATCGGCTAACTTTGTTAATATTCGTAACCACATATTCGAACAATTCCAACTAGCAAAAGAAGACAAAATCGAGTTCTATATTTAGTTATTTTACGGTATACTATAAGTAGCTAAAGATTGTAAGTGCTCCACTGAGTGCACAAAAGAAACCACCTAGGGACTGCGACATACCTAGGTGGTTTCTTTAATTATAATAGACAAAATCCTAAAATAATGTATACTATAAGTAGCTAAAAGAGTAAGGAGTTCCATTAGTGTACACCTTAAAAGAACCACCCAAGTATTTCGACGTCCTTGGGTGGTTTTTATATTTCTTATGCAATTCGTGTAATTATCATGTATAGTAGATATATATCGGTAATAACGTATGAAATTTAAATTGGAGGCTATATGTCTTTATTTGAGTTAGAGAAGACCTTGTCTTTTGATAAATATATAGAGTCCTTTGATACAGTGCGTGTAGAGAGGGTACGCGGTTTTGTAGATTGGCTCGCCCAGTATTCTGGAAGCCTTGTTCATAATCCTTGGGGTGAGGTGAATCCTGATTTAGAGATCGTCACAAATGGCTTTGATGCGGCACAGGTGCGCCGAGATAATTTAGTAGCTTATTTATTGCCGCGCTTAGGTCGAGCTAAGGTTTTTGTAGTGGCAGAGGCAGTAGGCTATCAAGGGGGACGCTTCACAGGTATTGCCATAACTTGTGAAAGAATGTTGTTAGATAAGCATAAAACCATTCGTGCGAAGGATGTAACGCCTATTCAGTTGGAACGTACTAGTTCACCTACTAGCTCTTTGCTGAAAGGCACACAGCAAAAGGATGGTTTTAATGAACCTACTGATACTGTAGTGTGGAGTGCTATTATTGAAAAGGGCATCGATCCTTATGACACATTGTTGTGGAATATATTCCCTTTCCACCCGCATAAGGAAGGAAATCCACTGACAAATCGCACGCCTACGGATAAAGAACAACAAGTAGGTTGGGAATATACAAAACGCTTATTAGATTTACATCTTGAGTTAGGCGGTGTAGAACCTCTTATGCTCGCCGTAGGACAAAAGTCTGCTGATACGATGGCTAAATTTGGCCTGTCTGCTATTGGCTTGCGCCATCCTGCAAACGGTGGCGCTAATCTATATCGACAAGGATTTGCTGAGGCGGTAGACACCTATTTAAAATAATAGGTGATTGAGATTATTAAAATAATAAGTAATTGAGATAGTTAAAATAATAAAAGATTGAGAGTTTTGGAGAGAAGTTTATGAAACGGTATATTTCTGTCATTGAAGAGAATGGTGTGTGGCGTATCGAAGGGTTTTACAAAACTATGCCAGATGATGACAAATAGAATATGATATATCTAAATAGCGTTAACATGGGGGCTACCCTCTTTTGTTAACGCTATTTTTATGTTACAATAGACATAACGTATGAAAGCGAGGCTTTCATCAAAATCGATCGGATTATATTGTAAAGATTATTAGATTGGAACGAAGAGAACGTACCCGTCGCGGCTGACATGTCTAATAATGGCAATATACTCATTTGCTATGGCAAATGGTCACAACAACACTAGGAACGGCAAAAATTGATAGCGCATTTTTGCGCCTATTTGATGAGACGCTAGTATTTTAGCGCCTTTTTCTTTGTGTGACCTCCATAGCATAGATCAATTCAAGTGATAGGTGAGAAAAGAAACTATGTTAAATAAAATAATGAACAAAATTTTAGGAGGAACTGTGAATACAACAGATAATCAGGTTACTGCACAAGTGAAAGCAGAACCAACAGTAGCAAAACCTGCTACTCGTACAGCTGCGGCTGAAGGCGAACATAAACAGACTCGCCGCCGCACTAATACACGCCGCCCTGCTGGCGAGGGTCGTACTCGTCAACATGCAGCTGGTGAAGGTGAAGGCACAACACGCCAACGCCGTACAAATACTCGTACAAATGCAAATGGTGGTCGTACTAATACGACACGCCGTACAAATACACGTCGTAATGCTGAACAAGGTGAAGGTCAAGAACGTACAGAACGTAAACCACGCCAAACTCGTGCACCACGCGGTGAACGTAGTGAAAATACGCGTAATACGCGCTCTAACAATGGTCGCAATGGTCAAAACCGTAATAACAACCGTCCAAATAATCGCTCCACAAACCGCAACAATCAAGAGGCTCCTGTGGAATTAGTAGGTCGTACACCAAATGGCGCTAATAAGGGTAAATTCCAAATCATCCCTCTTGGCGGTCTTGGTGAAATTGGTAAAAACATGACCATCTTCCAATATGAGGACGAAATCATCGTTCTCGACTCTGGTCTTGCGTTCCCTAGCGAAGATATGCTTGGCGTAGATATCGTTATTCCTGATATGAGCTATATCATCGAGAATAAGGATCGCGTGAAAGCTGTCGTAATTACCCATGGTCACGAGGACCATATTGGTTCCTTGGCATACCTTATGAAAGAAATTAACTGCCCAGTATATGCAACAAATCTTGTTTGTGGTTTGATTGAAGGCAAGTTTAAAGAACATAAGGTATCTCCAAAATGTCTTCGTACTGTTGCTGCAGGCGATGAAGTTCAAATTGGTCAAGTGAAGGTTGGTTTTATCCAAACAAATCACTCCATTCCTGACTCCTGCGCTGTGTACTTCGATACACCAATCGGTACTGTACTTCATACAGGGGACTTTAAAATCGACCAAACACCAGTTGATGGCCGTTTGATGGATATGCACAAATTTGCTGAGCTAGGCAATAAAGGTGTATTGGCCTTGATGTCCGACTCTACAAACGTTGAAAAACCAGGTACTACAGGTTCTGAAAGTTCCGTAGGTCCTGCTATTAAACAAGCTGTTGGAGAAGCAAAAGGCCGCGTTGTTTTGGCAACATTCGCATCTAACGTATCTCGTATTCAACAAGCTATCGATGCGGCAGTTATGTTCAACCGTAAGGTTGTCGTTATGGGTCGCAGTATGGTAAATGTTACAGAAATCGCACAAGAACGCGGTTACTTGAACATTCCGCCAAATACAATCATCGACGTAGATGTAATGCACAACTACACAGATGACCAAATTATGATCTTAACAACTGGTTCTCAAGGTGAACCGATGGCAGGCTTGTCCCGTATGGCTACAAGCAATCATCGTACTGTAGAATTGGCGCCGAATGATACAGTTATCATCTCTGCTACACCAATTCCAGGCAACGAAGGTGCTGTAGGTAGGACTATCGATAACTTGCTCCGATTAGGTTGTCATGTAGTCTACGGTAAAGACCGTGGCATCCACGTATCTGGTCATGCGAGTCAAGAAGAGCTTAAAACGATGCTTAACCTTGTTCGCCCAGAATACTTCATTCCAGTTCATGGTGAGTACCGCATGTTGCGCCGCCATGGTGAACTTGGCGTTGCTATGGGCGTAGATCCTAAGAAAGTCCTTATCGGCGACAATGGTCAAATCTTTGAATTTGATAAAGATGGTGGCCGTAAAGGTGGCCGTGTACAAGCTGGTGCTATCTTCGTTGATGGCCTTGGCGTTGGCGATGTAGGTAACATCGTTATCCGTGACCGTCAACAATTGGCACAAGAAGGTATGGTTATCGTTGTAATGGCGATGGATAAAGCTTCTGGTACAATCGTAGCTGGTCCAGACCTCGTATCTCGTGGCTTCGTATACGTACGCGATGCAGAAGAACTCATGCTTGCTGCAGAACGTAGGGTAGAACAAGTTCTTGAAGATTGCGAAGTGCAACGCATTAAAGATTGGACTACTATTAAGCAAAACGTACGCGACGCGTTGGGTAAATTCTTCTACGATAAAACTCGCCGCCGTCCTATGATTTTGCCGATTATTCAAGACGTATAATCACATATAATACACAAAAGTACCGCACCCTATGGTGTGGTACTTTTAATATTTTAAAAAGGACCTATGGAATCTACTATAAATAGCGGTGTCATCGCATTTATCTACTATATAGGGTATTTGAAGTTACCTTTTTAAACTGTTATAATTAAAAGATACCAATTAATCTATCTTCTTATATAGAATGGAGATTTATGAAACAAACAAATACAAGAGCGATGGTAGAAACAGGCTTTGTTAGTGCTATAGGTGTCATCCTTAGTGCTATTAGTGTGTATTTACCAGCTTTCGCTTTTTTATCATTTTTTGTTACACCTGCAGCCATTGGCATAATTGGAACAAAATGGGGTCGCAAGTATAGTATATCGGCAGCTGTTGTCACTACTTTCTTAGCGGTAGTTTTGTTTGGACCATGGAATGGTATACCTGTTGGCTTATTTGCTGCAGTAGGTGTAGGGGTAGGAGAAGGTAACCGTCTTTCTTTAGGGACGATTAAACGACTACTACTCCCTAGTATTGCTATGTTTGTTGCTGTATTAGTAACTTTAATGGCACAAGTATATGTATCTGGTATTACTCTATCAATGATAGATACACAGATGACTGAGCAAGCTCGTATGATTGCTGATCAAGCATTACAGACGAATCCTAATATCACACAGGAACAAGCTGATTTATTTGTGAAAAATGTAGATAAGCTTGCTACTGGTTTGAAAGATGCATTTTTTGTGGCTGTAGCTATAGCGGCAGTTTCATATAGTTATATAACTATTCAGATATCTATATGGCTAGGTAAAAGATTACGTATCTCCATACCTAGATTTTTACCGATTGAAGAATGGAGAATGCCTATCTGGAGTGCAGGTCTATATGCCTTAGGTATTATTGGTATATATGGTGCTCCACATATCAATATGGACGCTTCATGGGTCACAGCTATTAGTACTAATGTATTACTCCTCGGTAGTTCTATGTGTTCTATTCATGGCTTTGCAGCTTTAGCAGATTTAATGAGTAGTTACCGCATGAGTAATAAATTGAAGTGGATATTGCTTGGTGTGTATGCCTTTTTCTTTGGACAAGCATTAGCTATATTTGGTGTCATAGATATGTTTTTAGATTTACGGACACGTTACAAAGCGCGTCAATAGTAATAGAAAGGAGGCCGTTATGAAATCCTTTCAACGGAAATGGGAAGGTTTAGAAGTTACCATTATTACCGTTATCGTATTATTGTTATTATTGTTGGCCTATTTGAACTGGGCCATTGCAGTTTTAGCACTAATTATCGTAGTAGCGGCATATTTGGTTAACTACAATACCCTTCATAACCGGCGTCGTTTAGCAAGGGAACAGTTTGGGGCGATGATGAAAAACGTCACACAAGCTTCTAACTTTGCTTTACAAAACTTGCCAATGGGCATTGTTCTTGTTAATAAACAAGGCACCTTGGTATGGAATAATAGTGTCTTTGCAGACTGGGTTACAGTAGACTGGAATAAACTTCAAAAAATGTCAGCTCTATTGCCTGGCTTCCGTATCGATAAAATCTGGGGCAAATCCGGATATATGACGGAGAAATATGATGAAAGATATTTCCAAATCATCTATAAATTCATCGATCCTCGTGATACGCGACCAGATATCAATAGCGAAGATGAATTGGCCGAACATGCAGTCATGGCTCTGTACTTTAAGGACATTACGGCTCTCGAAAAGGCCCGTATTAAAGCTGAAGAAGATCAACCTGTGTGGGGCATGATTCAAATCGATAATCTCGAAGAATTGACAAAAGGTCTTAGTGATCGCGAGTATACTAGCGTTTGGACCGATATTAATAACATTATTATGGATGAAATTGATAGACAAGAAGGCTTCATTCGTAACTTCCAAGATGATATGTATACCTTTGCTATTTCTCGTGGTGCACTTCATGCGATGGAGGAAAATGGATTTAAAATTCTTGAGAAAATCCGTAAATTGCCTTCTCCCCGTCAAGTGCCAGCTACGATTTCTATTGGTATTAGCGAGAACGTAGGCTCTGTAAAAGAGGTATCAAGCCGAGCTCGTGCTGCTCTAGATATTGCATTAGGTCGCGGTGGTGACCAAGTGTGTATTATGGATGGTGAAAGCACCCGCTTCTTTGGCGGCAATACAGCTGGCGTTGAGAAGAATACTCGTGTTCGTGCTCGTGTTGTATCACAAGCCTTACATGAGCTTATGCTTGATTCCGATAAAATCCTTGTGATGGGTCATAAGCGTGAAGATTATGATGCGTTAGGTGGTATTGTCGGTGTTGTAGCTATTGCACGTACCTTGGGTAAAGAATTACGCATCGTACTTTCAAAGGAAACGAGCGCCATTGATAAAATGGTAACTGTTCTGAAAGAAGATGAGTTCTGGACAGAACATATCATCACCCCTGAAGCGGCAAAAGCTTGGGTAGACGCTAATACGCTCACTATTGTATGTGATACACATCGCCAAGAAATGGTAGCAGCTCAAGAGGCTCTTGAAATTTCTGAACGACGCATCGTTATCGATCATCATCGTCGTGCAGCGGACTTTGTAGAAAATCCATTACTTACTTATTTGGAACCTACTGCATCGTCCACATCTGAGCTTGTTACAGAGCTTGTACAATACGCAGGTGGTGGCGTAAAACTTTCAAAGGCAGAAGCTACAGGTATCTATGCAGGTATCGTTCTAGATACGAAGAACTTTGTGCAACAAACTGGGGCACGTACCTTTGAAGCGGCTGCATTCTTACGCCGTGCAGGGGCAGATATTGAACGGGTTAAACAATTATTTATTGAAACCTTCGATTCTGTTCAATTGCGTGCTAAAATGGTATTTGAAGCCAATCGAACTGAAGGGATTGCTATCTCTGTAGCACCTGAAGGTCTGAAGGATATGATGGCATTAGCTGCACAAAGTGCGGATATGCTCATCAGTAATGAAGATATTGAAGCAGCCTTTGTACTGTATTCCTTGAATGACGGCGGTATCGGCGTTAGCGCTCGATCCAAAGGCAAGGTAAATGTACAGGTTGTAATGGAAGCCTTGGGTGGAGGTGGTCACAGAACCGTGGCTGGTGCCCAATTACAAGGTATGACGATAGAGGAAGCGAAGAAGGCTATTTTAGACCATGCTCTTGAAGCCCTTCATTCCGCAGAGAAAGAGGAGGAAGAACAATGAAAGTAGTATTGTTAGAAGACGTTAAAAAGGTTGGTAAAAAAGGCGAAATCGTTGAAGTTAGCGATGCATATGGCCGTAATGTATTAATCAAAAAAGGTCTTGGCCTTGAAGGTACAGCAACTAACGTAAATAATGCGAAACAAAAGCAAGAATCCATCGCTCACAATAAAGCTGTTGCCAATGATGAGGCTAAAATCTTGGCAGCCCAATTGACTAAGGTTGAAGTAACTGTAAAAGTTCGCATGGGCGAAGAAGGTCGTGTATTCGGTTCCGTTACTGCAAAAGATATTTCCGATGCAGCTAAAGCGCAATACAAAGTAGATATCGATAAAAAGAAAATCGAAATCAAAGAACCATTGAAAACATTAGGCGTACATGATGTACTCGTTCGTGTTCATCCTGAAATTACAAGTACTATCAAGGTTAACGTAGTAGCTGAATAATAGTGTTCACCATGCTCTTTGAGTATGGTGAATTCTTTTATCCATAGTGGTTTTATAAAGGGGATTATCATGGATGTACGCATTCCACCGCATAATTTAGATGCGGAAAAAGCCGTTTTGGGGGCTTTATTAACGAATGGATCCAACTCGGGTGCCGTTGTCGATACAGTGACGAGTATTCTAAAATCTGAAGACTTTTACCGCGATGCGCATCGTATTATTTATGATGCTATCTTAGAAATCGTGCATGCTAACAAGACGGCGGACTTTATCACTGTTGGTGAAGAGCTAGATCGTCGTAAGCGTCTCGATGCGGTAGGCGGTCTTGCATATATTACATCTTTGGCTAATGAATCGGTGTCCTACAATGTAGAGGAACATGCAAAAATCATTAGTGAGAAAGCTCAGTTGCGCCGCCTTATCGATGCAGGGAATAAAATCGTAGGCATGACGTACGCTGGCGAAGATGAGCCAACGGCTATCCTTAACAAGGCGGAACAAATGGTATTGGACGTAAGTGGTCAAACACAGTCTGAATCATCATTTGCTCCAATTAGTGAGATCGTATTATCTAACTTAGATAGATTGAACGCATTGCAACAGCATGATGGTGCCATTACAGGCGTGCCAACAGGCTTTAAAGATGTGGACCATGTCTTTAATGGCTTACAAAAATCTGACCTCATCCTCGTAGCAGCTCGTCCTGCGATGGGTAAAACGGCTTTCACCTTGAACATCGCCCAAAACGTAACGATGCTATACGACAAGACGGTAGCCTTCTTCTCCCTAGAAATGGGCAAGGAGCAGCTTGTTGCTCGTATTCTGTCCTCCGTGGCAGGCGTGAGCTCTGAAAAACTGCGCCGTGCATACAACATGGACCCTACTGACTGGGAAAAGGTTATTGCCGCAGCGGACCGCATGAGTAAAGCCAAGCTCTTTATCGATGATACGCCGGGCCTTACCGTACAAGATATGCGCTCTAAATTGCGCCGTCTAAAGGTGGAACATGGTCTAGATCTCGTTATCGTTGACTATATTCAGTTGATGCAAGGCCGCAACTCCGGTAAGGGCAGCGAGAATCGTCAACAAGAGGTGTCTGAAATCTCTCGTAACCTCAAATTGATCGCTCGTGAGTTTAATGTGCCTCTCATTGCCTTGTCTCAGTTGTCTCGTAGTGTTGAAAGCAGACCAGATAAACGGCCTGTACTGTCTGACCTTCGTGAATCTGGTTCCCTCGAACAAGATGCGGATATCGTTATCTTCTTGTACCGCGATAAATATTACGATGAAAACTCCGAAAAAGGGGACAACGCAGAAGTCCTTATTCGTAAGCACCGTAATGGTTCCGTCGGTACCGTGGAACTCCAATTCATTGGGGAATTAACCCAATTTAGAGACGTGGAATTCCGAGACATGGGGCCGGAACAATAATGAAAACTATCGTGGGGTGCCTATATTGATGGGGCCCCATGACATAGCTACATTTTAATTAAAAAGAAAGGACTATACTTCTTTGCTCCTCGTGACCTGATGTCGCTGCATAAGTATAGTCCTTTCTTTTTATCACTGTACATATGAAGGTGTCCCATCAATATAGTGGCACTAGATAGTTTTCAGTGTATTGTTTGGAGAACTGGGAAGAGAAGTTTTGGGTTATGTTAGTAGAAAATAAGTTTTATTAAAGTGTATAATAGTGCTAGATAGATTTTATAGTGTCGTACAATACGTAAGTATTGTGAGATGGAATATAAGGTTTCCATCCTGTGTATGATGAATTTAACTATTAGTGGAAAACAAAATATCGAATTTTATTTATTGATGGTTGGATTAGGTGCTGCAGAGGCTTATAAATATAAGCATATTAGTCTGGGTGTATTTGAGAGCCTGCATTATGATTTGTCCATGATAGTTTTAATTGATGAATACCAGTTGTCAAAGGACTTAAGGGAGATTGTTTTCCAAGGTATGGGCATGGAAGATATTGTTGATGCAGCAGAGTGGTTTGAAGACTTTGATTGGGAAAGTCATTTGCGTGATGCGATAGATTACTTGGAACTGGATTGTATATCTAGATTAATGGAGCCCTCATATCATACTTGTATTAATGATTTCACCTTGTTTGATGTACCTAATACTGATAGCGTTGAGCATCTCTATATTTCTTTTGTATCTCATCATAGTTTTGAGCAAATCATGATGATTTTTATGCTAGGGTATACAGTATTTTTGATTGAGTTAGGTGAGTATTGCACTGATGCCTTTGATACTTTTAAACGTAACTACCTTACTAGTCTTCGAGCCATAAACCGTGGCGAGTCCGAGGTTTTAAGTGAAGTTCTTGAATTATTTGATTCTTATGATAACGAGAACGATTTTTTGAGCAATAAACGACAACAATTGTGGTTAAGAAAGATTTCCATAGATCTTAGAGGTCACTTTTTTAGGCTTAAAGAGTCTAGCATGGATTATCGTAGTGAGAAGGGATTAGTTTATTATAGAAGGCCTAAAGAAACCATATTGAATTAACTTATACATGTACTTAAGAGTACCTACTATTAGATTTGATGTCTAATAGTAGGTACTTTTTCATTTCTATGTCCAAAATTTGCCGTCATAATAACAAACATATGTTTGAAAATACTCTGTATTTTTGTTATACTAATCATAGAAATTATTCTTCTTATAATTCTTATAAACTTCAGGTATTTAGCGGTTTGAGGAGGTGTTTGTATGGGTTCAGTTGATACGGATCGAATGTATATGTGCATTGATTTGAAGAGTTTTTACGCGTCTGTGGAGTGCGCCGATTTGGGGTTGGATCCGTTTACAACGCCTTTGGTGGTGGCCGATGGGTCTCGTGGCAAAGGGGCTATTACATTGGCCATTTCACCGGCCTTAAAAAAGCTAGGTGTTAAGAATCGCAGTCGTCTTTTTGAGATCCCTCCGCACATTGAGTATTTGACGGTGAAGCCTCATATGAAGCGGTATATGCAGGCGTCTGCTGAGATTTACGGGACTTTGCTCAAGTATGTGGCACCTGAGGATGTACATGTATACTCTATCGATGAGTATTTTATCGATATTACGCCTTACTTACCGCTCTACAAGAAAACGCCTCGAGAGCTAGCGCAGATGCTACTTGATGCGGTGTTAGAGGCGACCAAGATTTATGCCACCGTTGGGATTGGAACAAACTTGTTCCTTGCCAAGATTGCTCTCGATATTCTCGCAAAACATGCGCCTGATTTTATAGGATATCTTGATGAAAGTCTCTTTAAAGAGAAAATTTGGTATCATCAGCCCTTGACCGACATTTGGCAGATTGGTAAGGGCATAGCCAACCGCTTACATAAATATGGAGCTTATGATTTGCATGGTATTACCATGGTTCCAGAGGCCAAGTTGTACAAGGAATTTGGTGTTAATGCAGAGCTCATTATCGATCATGCTTGGGGCCGTGAGCCGTGTACGATTGCAGATATTCATGCGTATCGTCCTATTAAGCATTCTATCTCGCATAGCCAGATTTTATTGCGTAACTATACTTATGAAGAGGCGTACGTGCCTATGCGAGAAATGGTGGAGTCCTTGGTACTAGAGCTTTTACAAATCAAAGGGGTTACGAATCATATTCATGTTCATATTGGCTATGCAGATGATATGGTGCGCTCTACTGGAGGTTCTAAAAAGCTTAAACAGTACACTGATTCATTGCAAACATTAACGACGGCAGTAATTAAATTATATGAACAACATTGCCATAAAAATGAACTTATACGGCGTATAGGCGTAAGCTTTGAGGATTTAGTCAATCGCTCTGCTATACCTCAGGAGGTAGATTTATTCAGCTCTCTTGCGACGGAGGAAGAGGAAAAGGAGCGGCAAGTACATGAGGCGATGTTGTCTATCAAGGAGCAGTTCGGTAAAAACGCTATTTTACGTGCCTCTAGCTTGCAAGATGAAGGGACAATGCGCTTTAGAAATACCTTGGTAGGTGGCCATAATGGGGAATAAATAGTGTAATGGATACAATGGCAATTGAACGAAGAACAGCAATTGAAAATAGATTAGTCGCATAAGGGGAGGTATACATTAATGAAACATCGTATGTCTCGTTTACAACGGGCGAAACAATTTATGCCCTTTGCGGCATTAAAGGGATTTGAAGTATTACTGGCAGCTGTGGCACGGCCTAAAGAGAATCGTGTAGAGCTATCGGAGGATCAAATAGAGGAATTAAACCGTACTATACAATCCTTGGTGGAAGGGGATTTTGTACGAGTGCTTTATTATACAGGTCATTGCTATACGGAATTAGTAGGGACTGTCGAGGCGATAGGCAAACCTGCACATAGTCTATCTATTGAGAGCGTAGCCATTGCTTTTAAAGATATAAAGGAAATTAATCTTTTTGAATAAGAACCCTTTTGAATAAGAACCTTTGAAGAGTTGATAATAATAACACTAATGTAATTGGTAAAGTAATCAAATAAAGAAACTCAGTAAAGTAAATTGTAAAGTGAAGAAAAATAGATTTGGCCTATACTCATGTATGATGAGTATAGGCTATTTTAGTATTGTTTATTATCATAGATATTTTAATAATTCTTCTTGACATACACCATATCTTCTATTAAAATAAACGTATGAACAGATATTCATATAAATAAAAATATCTGATAAAAAATGTTTAGGAACATATATAACAAGATATGAAACAAGATATGTCTAATAAGTATTAGAAAAATATTACCTATTAACTTACAATACAGGATAGAAGCTTTCACTATTATCAAAGGAGATATCATGGAAGAAACATTATTGCTGAAGGATTTGAACTGTGCGAACTGCGCAGCAAAAATTGAAGATCGTATCCGTAAAATGGATGTGGTAGAGACTGCAAATTTCACAATTGCTACGCATCAATTAAAACTAACAGGCTCTTGGGAAGACCGTGAAGCTCTTAAACGTGATATTCAAGAGATTTGCGATGCCATTGAAGAGGGCGTAACAGTAGCTGATTACGAGCGTAAGTCTAAAGCGGCTATAGATGACCATGGACATGACCACGATCATGGCAGTGATGCAGTAACAATTGCAGTTATCGTAGCAGGCTTGTTATTTATGGCCTACGAAGCATTGACTACAGTTGTGCCGTCCATCAGCTTGCCAGAGTCTATCGAAACTCCAATTTACTATATTGCCTATATTCTTCTTGCGTTCCCTGTATTGCGCATCGCAGGTCGCAATATCCTAAAAGGCCAAGTATTCGATGAAAACTTCTTGATGTCTATCGCTACATTGGGCGCTATTGCTATCGATGCATTACCTGAGGCCGTAGGCGTTATCTTGTTCTACCGTATCGGTGAGTTCTTCGAAGAAAAAGCAACTGATCGTAGTCGTACAGAAATCATGAACGCTGTTGATATGCGTCCTCAAGAGGTACGCGTTGTTGATACATGCTGCGGTGGTGAAATCGTAGTTATGGCTCCTGAAAAGGTTGAGGTAGGCTGGACTATCGAGGTTCGCCCTGGCGATTTGATTCCTCTAGACGGCACAGTGCTTGAAGGCGAAACTCGCGTTAATACGGCACCTGTAACAGGTGAACCTGTACCGGTTCGCGCTGTACCTGGCACACAACTCATGTCTGGTTGCATCAATGAATCTGGTCGCATTACAATGCGCGTTGATAAGGTTCTTGAAGAATCTATGGTTACTAAAATCCTTGATGCTGTTGAAAATGCTGCATCCTCTAAACCTAAAATCGACCGTTTTATCACGCGTTTTGCTCGCGTATACACACCAATCGTTGTAGCTCTTTCCTTAGCGGTTGCTATCATTCCATCCCTTATTACTGGTGAATGGCATAAATGGATCTACACAGCCTTAACATTCCTCGTTATTTCTTGCCCATGTGCATTGGTGCTCAGCGTGCCACTTGCATTCTTCTCCGGTATCGGCAATGCATCTAAACACGGTATCTTGCTTAAAGGTGGTCGCGTTATTGAGGCATTGGCTAATGTGAAAGCAGTAGCTCTTGATAAAACTGGTACTATCACATCTGGTGAGTTCAAAGTTCACAGCGTAGAAACTGTAGGCTCTCATGTAAGTTCCAGTCAATTGTTATCCATGGCGGCAGCTATCGAAGCCGTTTCTACACATCCAATCGCAACAAGCATCGTGTCTGAAGCAAAAAATCAAGGCCTTACAGTGGAACCTTCTGATTTCGTTCAAGAGTTGGCAGGTGAAGGTATGGTAGGTATGGCAGATGGTCAACAAGTACTTATTGGTAACCGTCGTCTTATGGAACGCTATAATGTTCAAGGCTATCCAACAGAAGCTGCTGAATATGGCACAGAAGTTCTTGTGGCAGAAGGTAATACATACTTAGGTCGCATCATCATCGCCGATGAAGCGCGTCCTGATTCCGCAGAGGCTATCGCTGATCTTAATGGTCAAGATATTAAAACTGTTATGCTTACAGGTGATGCTGAAGCAAGTGCAAATTACATCGCAAAAGAAACTGGTGTAAGTGCTGTTCGCGCTCAATTGTTGCCACAAGATAAATTGTCCGTAGTACAAGATATTCGCTCTGAATATGGTCCAACCATGTTTGTAGGGGATGGCATCAACGATGCTCCAGTACTTGCAGGTGCTGATGTAGGTGGCGCGATGGGTAGTGGTGCTGATGCGGCTATCGAGGCAGCAGATGTTGTGTTCATGCGTCCGTCCTTGACTGCTATTGTACATATTCTTGACTTGTCCAAAGCAACATTACGTGTAGCATGGCAAAACGTAGTGTTCGCTATTGCTGTAAAAATCCTTATCATGGCGCTTGGCCTTATGGGCTATGCATCCATGTGGTGGGCCGTATTTGGTGATACTGGTGTATCCATCCTTTGTATCTTGAACTCTGTTCGTATCTTGCGCCGTAATTAGGTGAAAGCAGAGTTTATAGCTCTGTAGAGGAACGAAATAAATTACATTATCCTGATCTGAATGATTAGGGCTGATATAAATAACCTCTAGGTTAGTAACTGGCTAACTTAGAGGTTATTTTATTGTGTGGATTAAACATTCAATACTTTTGTTATATACATTTGTACATTATAAATAGACATAAAGCTGTTTATGTATGTACTAGATACACAAAACTTTCACAATAGAATTGAATAATAGCTATAAAATAGTATATAATTTATTAGATGATTACTATAAATTCGTTGGAAGGAGGGATAGCATGATCACGGTGTACAAACACATAGAAGAAGAGTTAGTTTCAGACAGCACTGTATCAGATGCCACAAAAGGTTCTTGGGTAAATTTGGTGAACCCAGACCCCGATGAGTTATCCCTTATCAATATTTTGACGGAAATTCCAACGGACGTTTTAAAGACCGCTCTCGATATGGAAGAACGTTCTCACGTGGAGTTAGAGGATAATTATATTTTTATCGTTATTAACATTCCAGTTATTCGTGGTAACGACATGTACGATACAGTGCCGCTTGGTATTTTCTTGACGCCAGACTTCTTCATTACGGTCTGCCTCGAAGAATCTGAAGTGTTGTATCCATTTATTTCTAATCAGATTTCTACGTTCTATACATACAAAAAGACGCGTTTCTTGTTCCAAATCTTGTATCGCACAGCAACTATGTTCTTGCGCTACTTGCAACAAATCAACCGCCGTACTGACGATATTGAAGTCCAATTGCGTCATACTACAAAGAATAAAGACTTCTTCCAATTGTTGGAATTACAGAAATCCATGACATACTTTACATCTGCATTGCGCACGAATGGTACCGTTATGGAACGTCTATTGCGCTTGCGTGGTCATAGTTCCTATAAACATCTTCTCAAGATGTACGAAGAGGATGAGGACTTACTAGAGGACGTTATCATCGAGAATAAACAGGCCATCGAGATGGTTGAAATGTACTCCAATATCTTGATGAACATGATGAATGCCTTTACATCCATTATTTCGAACAACCTTAACTTGGTTATGAAAATGTTGGCGACCCTTACTATTGCTATGGCGGTGCCAACAATCGTATTTAGCTTGTGGGGAACAAACGTGCCATTGCCATTCCAAGAGGATCCAGAGGGATTCTATGAGGTTATAGGTGTTGCATTAGTATTCTCTATTATTGCTATCATTGGTATGTGGAAAAAAGACTTATTCTAATTTATGATAATTAGTGAATACTTAATTTAATAGTAAATAGTTGAAATATTAATTTAATAACAAATACACATGAAAAAGCTGGTTTTGAGCCAGCTTTTTTACTTGCTTAACTATTACGTTATTGCTTATTATTGGGCGAATCTGATATAATAATACCATTATGGAGAGGTGTCCGAGTGGTTTAAGGAGCTGGTCTTGAAAACCAGTGACTCCGCAAGGGGCCGTGGGTTCGAATCCCACCCTCTCCGCCATTCAATTTTATGAATTTCAATGACTATCAAAGAATATGAAAGAGTAAATAAAACTAGATAAAACCTGCTTTATTGATGTTCTTAGATATTCATGATTAGTCTATAAGTTAAGTATAATTTGCCCCCTTTTTTGCCCCCTAAAATTTATGTGGTAGAATAGAGGGGAAAGCAGTAAATATAATGTTTTCAAAATCATATAATCATCTCTAAAAAAACCCTTTATCTAATCGGTAGAGGGTTCTTATTATATATTAGAGTATGTTAACATATGTCAATATATATTTAATAGCTTTGCCTAAAATTAGCTATAGCTTCTATTATTGACGATGTTTGATATGTCTTTTATACTTATAGTATCAAAAGCAGTACTACTAGACGTATGACTGGCCGCTTGGCTATTGCCACTCTGTGCCTTAACGTTAGTAGTACTGCTTTTTTGTATGCTTTATTAATAGATAACCTTAACTTTTCTTAACTGCTTAATACGGTATGTTTTGATGTAACAGTAATGTAACATTGATGTAACAGTTATGTAACTATGTTACCAGCATCTATCTTATTATAGATAACCTTAACTTTTATTAACCCTTTTTAGGGTATTCGAAATATTAGGAAATTACGTTATTGATCTATGAAAGTAGGAGATAGAAAACTTAGTTTTTTATATATAGTTTTGCTTGTTCTACTGTAGGCAGTTCAATAGAATTCTTTAGTATTTCCTTGATTATACGGCTTGTTTTTTCATCTATATAGGTATCAATATGGAAGAACTGTTTACCAAGACCCTTAAGCTTTTGCATTTACTCATTTAAACATTTGTAAAATGTGGAAAGGCCAGGCTCCTCGAGGTTATAATGGAGTAAGATAGAATTGCACCATATATCTGATAAAGATCCAGGTTCTTTACTAGAAATAAGAGTAGGTTTACATGATAAAACTTACTAAGTAGTCACATTCCTTTGTTACAAAAAGTTTTCGTAGAGATAAAGCACAAGCTGAGGCTCACGATAAATTTCGTGAGACCTATTGAAAAAACGTGCACGGGATTATATTGGAAGTTGTAAAAAACTCATATTGAAAGGACTAATCATGAAAGAATTATCAAGCATAGAAAAAAAATTAAACATCTTATTGCCTCAGTCATATAAAAATACCCTTGATAAATTCAAGTTGTTTATGGAAATAGAATTTAAAGATTATAAAATTGATTTATTTAATAATAATTTATTATTTGAAGAGTTGAATTCTTTTCCAAACTGGAATTATGTGGAATATTTAGTTGAAATAAATAAGAAAAAACAAAAGGCAGAAAATATTGTAGAAAGGCATGACTCCACAGACTTTGTAGACTCTGAACGCGTAAAGAAAGGTTTTATGTTTGGATCTTCTTCAGATGGGGGATGTTTATATTTCGATTTAAATGATAATCTATCAATATGGGAATATTGGCTAGATGATGGAAGTATTGGAAAAGTAGCAGATACTTTTGATGAAATTCTTGAATATGGAAAAATTATAGATTTTGAGTAAACGTAAGTCGTATCAAGGTTTTATAATCCCATAAGGTCGTCTGAAATACAAATTTCAGTCGATTTTACAGATTCCTGAGGGTGTAGTTTTTAAAGATGTAAATAGTAACAAATCTAAAAATGGAAAGTTATCCAAAGGTTGTTAATCTAAGAAGGATAAATTATGTATTTAGATCAAGTAAATTATGAATTGAACAAAAAAATCAATGATTTTGTATGTAACTCAAATGACGTGCCCACACCGGAAGAAAGAATTGATATTCTAAAGCAGGCATGGGAGCTTTTACCCAAACCAGCAACTCAATTTGTTGAACCTACTTCTGCAATTGCTTGTGGTATTTCAGGAAGCTATAAAAAATTAGGTGATTATCCCAAAGCTCTTGAGTGGATACTTATTGCGCTTGAGGCTAGAAAAACAGTTCCTGATGGCAGTACATTTCTATGGGCAGGTATTATCTATTACGAACTAGGTGATATGGAAAATGCCTATAAATATTTTGACCTAACTTATAATGAGCTACGTTACACACCTTTCTCTATGGAAGACAAAAAATATTGGCAATTTTATAAGCAACGTAAAGAAGAATTAAATCCTAAGAAAAAAAACAAAAAGTAAGATTCGATATTTTCAGACGACCTTTTTTGTACCGTACTTAACCGCCGCTACGCCTACGACCCGGATGTAGTATAACTAGAGGGAAATATACTATGAAATATCATATTGAAGATTTAAGAGACCAATTACATAACCATAACTGGATTGTTTTGAAAGAATCAGAAGGAAATGATTTAGATATATCAGAATATTGGACTATTCGTCATAGATACCAACCAAACAAAACTTGTACTCTAGCTTTTGAAGGAATGGGTGACTTGGAAGTTTTACCAATCGAAAAAAGTTATGCATGTTTTTTATCTGAAGAGCCAGCTATATCATTATACTTTTCTAAGAGCATTAAGTTATGGAATAGAGATTTAAATACATTCATTTTAAATCTGAATTCTTTTATAATTTGCTGATTTTAAATCCTTCAAACTATATAAAGCTAATCAAAATCCAAATAATTGTAAATGTTTCTAGCAAGCGTAGGTTGGGTCAAGACCCAACAAAATATCAAGGTTGTCTGAAATAACCTTCAGACGACCTTGCCCTATACGCTTACCCTTACCTGCTTCGTCTACAAAGAAAACGGCCTCGAAGAGGAAACTGGATTCGTTTGGGACGGCAGATATACCTATATCTACACCGATCCCGATAGCTACGAACCCTTGGTACAGGTACACAACTGGACCAACGAAGAGGACCATTAATCCAAACATCTCAAGTACAAGCCATATTCAATAAAGTTGGTCAATTAGTTTCAATTCGGGGGAAATTTAAATGAATAAAAAGTATAAAGTCAGTCCTGAATATATCAGACTTTTTCTTGGACTATTACACGAAGGTATAGATAGCAAACTTGAAGACTTATCAGGTCTGAATTTGGTTAATCGAGATAGCGTAAAGAGATTAGTCAAAGAATATCTGTACCCCGAGTATCAAAATTTTACAATATCAACCCAATTCAGAATTAAAGAAAGTTTGAGATTTGGATTAAATTTCTGGACAGAAGAACGACTACATGATCAATTTCCTAGTACCGACGCAGCCTTTGAAATACCTCAACAAATGACCGCAAAAGAACTTTATAAGCAAATTTGGGATGATATGTTTAATAATGAAGATATCACTATTTCTGATATAACAAAATATCAGGAATCGAACCAAAATTAGCAATCCGTAGCCCGTACGAAATCTTCAATCCCGACGTAAAGTGTGCGTGGTACACACGCACGCGGCTTCTGCTTCTCAGACAGCCTCAAAGAGGAACTCGGATTCGTTTGGGACGGCAGCCATTTACCGCAAGAAATCCAACCGGACGGCAGACATATCTATATCAACACCGACCAAGACAGCTACGGACCGTTGGCGCAGGTACGCAACTGGACCAACGAAGACGGAGAAAGCCGCCAACAAACCCACTACTTCCACGGCGACCAAATTGGCATCCCACGCGAGATGGCCGATTTGGTCGGCAATTTACTGTGGTTCGGCAACTATACCGGCTGGGGTCGTCTGAAAGAGGAAACTAAGGTAACGAATCGTGCTTACCAACCGTTCCGCCTGCAAAACCAGTATGCCGACCGTGAGACAGGGTTGCATTACAACTTCTTTAGGTATTACGAGCCTGAAGTGGGTCGGTTTATGAATCGGGATCTGATTGGGTTGTGGGGTGGAGGGAATCTATATGTGTTTGCACCGAATAGTCAAATATTTATTGATCCCTTTGGTTTGTGGTATTGGAACAAGATTTTAGGTACAGCACAAAAAACAGGGACAACAGGACATAGAATGGTGTCGATAATATATGCACACTTATATGCAATGAATCCAAAAGTAAAAAGAGTTACCTTGGATTTAGGATACAAAAGATTATTAGGAGCAGGAAATTTTAAATGGAGACCAAGACCTGATGTAGGTGTGTTATACAAGGATGGAAGCGTCAGAGCAATTGAAGTTGCGTCTAAAACAGATAAGTGTAGCAAACTAAAAGCACGAAATGATAATTTCCAAAGAGGAAAAATAAAACGGAAACCAACAAAAGTTTCTATGATTGCCGTTCGATTACATAAATTATTGAGAAGGAAATAAAATGATTTTTAAAAAAACTAAAGGAGAGCAATTTAAAAATTTCTCTATAACTCTTTTAAAAAGAAATGATATTAACAATTTCTCAAATACAGATAATTGGTTTTTAGAAAATATAATTCAAATTGATAAATTATACATAAATGAATTTAACTTAAGACTAGATGATATCGATATAAATTTTGGAAACTATCAATCTAGTTCGATAGAAAATACCTTAAAAAAAATGAAACAGAAAAATTTATCATTCTTTTCAGCTCAAGCAAAAAAAATAGATAAAATTTTAATCCTGTACGACAATCCTTTTTTGAATCAATTAGATTTAAATTCTAATAATGTATATGAAGCAAAATTTATAATTATGTGCCCATATAAATATAAAGAGTTGTTAGTAAATTTTATTACTAATAATGTAAATCTTGATGCTTGGGATTATGGCTACGGTATGGGATTACTAGAAAACCAAACACTTGATGATTCTAAAATTAAATCCACAATATTCTCAAACGAAAATATACCATTGTTTGCAGAAAAAATATGGGACAACATGTTATTAACAAATGGTTCATTAGCCGAAAAAGGTTTTGTTAAAGATATTTATGAACTTAATATTCTAAATCATAAACAGGCTGAAAATATTAATTTGACAAGTTACTTAAATAGAGGAATTGGAAGTTATTCTATAAAAAATGAAAAATATATTTGGACATTGAACTTTACTGAAATTGATTCAGTAAAAAGTACACTTAGTTCAACCCCTTTCCTGCTTTCAATGACGAAAGAATAAATATTACTGGCCTTCGGCAATATGGTAGCAAGCCGTTGCCCGCATAAAACCACCAATCACGACGTAGTGTGTGTGCGGTACGCACGAATGCAGTTTCCGCTTTTCAGACGGCCTCGAATAAGAAACAGGGCTGCATTACAACTTCTTCAGGTATTATGAGCCAGACGCGAGTCGGTTTGTGAACCAGGATCCGATTGGGTTGTTTGGTGGGGATAATTTGTATCAGTTTGCAGCTAATATACGGGCTTGGGTTGACCCTCTAGGACTAGCTAATTTATTTGATATAGGTACCTATGGGAGTCTTAATAGTAGTACACATGCTGGAGATGGCTTACAAGCCCATGAATTAATTATGCATGAAACATTAGTTCAAAGTGTCTATACAACTAAAAATAATCGATTAAGCCAGAATCCAGCTATTGCTTTAGATTTGAATCATCATACAAGAGGGCTAACAAAAGATACAAGAGGGATTGGTGGTACTCATTACCATGAAGCAGCGATTAGACGTTTTCATTGTTCTCATTATGGTTTGGGTAAAAATCAAATGTATACTGATTTACGTCGAGAGATTGATATTGCTCAAGGAGGATTAAGAAAAACAGGAACTCCTAAAGCTCAAAGAAAACGTTTAAGAAATGAAGTCAAGAAATTTCTTAGAAAATTGAAAAAAGCAGGTAAGAAATGCCCTTAAATTTTTAGGAGAATTTAGATGAAAGAAAATGGATACGTTAATTTTAACTTTTTAGATAGTAAACCCAATATGAATAATGTATTAGTTGGGCTAGATTTAGACTATTCAAATAAAGTGATAGCGCCAGATGGTCATGAGTTAGCATTGATTGCTTTTATGCCAATTGAAAATTTATTGACTATTGCACCTCAATTTAAAACAGATTTTCAGGATAAGGAATATAAAGATAAAGTAATTTACGTTTTTTCTTATTATGATAAAGAAGATTATTTTCTTGACTACATTACTGAAATTGACGATGCTATTCAAGGATACACGAAAGTTATCATCGGAGATAAAAATCAGTTCAAGTTTAACCTAGATAAATTTTATCCAATTAATCCTATTAAGAATTTAGATGAAATGAGTTTTTTAGGAGGACAACCTGAATATTTACAACAAGAGAGTTATGATTTTCTAGAAAAATATATTTTCATAGGTCAAATCTTAGGAATGGATCTACCTGAAAAAGTAAATGAAATTTTTTATCTAACTGAGAACATAGGATATATTTTTATAAATCGAGATCTATCTGGTGGATTATTCTTCGTACAGACGACTTAAACAAAACCAAAAAGGAGTAAAAATTATGAATGAAAGTATTGAAACTGTATTAAATAGTTTTCTGATGGAAATGTATAAATGGGAAGACAATGCTAATAAGCATATTGATGCAGGCACAGATATTCCTGATGAGATATTGAAACAAACACTAAAGGAAATATACGATAAATATCTAACAGATAAACCAAGAAAAATGGGAAAGTTAGAATGTATGGCTGTTAACTATCCTCCAACATTCAATCCAAATAACGAGAAAATCATTGAAATAGAAGAAAAAAGTAGCTCTATAACTGTAAAAAGTGATGTGCTTTACGCTGGAATGGAAGCACAAAGACTTTATACATTCAAAAAACAGGCAGGTCTTTGGAAATTAGATAATGTAAAAGAATTTGATAGTTATGATGAGAAATGGCATTCTATACATATCTAAATTAATGTAATTAGCAAACTATAGCCCCTACGAAATCTCCGATCCTGACTTAGGGCATGAGCGGTACGCACGAATCTTTGGCACAGGTTCACAACTGGACCAACGAAGAAGGCGAAAACTGACAATAAACCCACTACTTCTACTGAGACCGGGCTGCATTACAACTTCTTCAGGTACTATGAGCCTGATGTGAGTCAGTTTGTTAATCAGTACCCGATTGGGTTGTGGGGTGGAAATAATTTTTATCAATTTGCGCCGAACGTGCAGGGATGGGTTGATATAATGCTCAGAAATGTGCATCAATTGCAGCTAGAATAGAAAATCTTAAATACGAAATATACGTAAAACGTATTCCCGCACTTGAGAGTAATCCAAATAATTTACCATGGCGAATTGGTCCAGGAGAAGCTCTTAGAGATACTGTCTGAGGTCATGTAAAGCTACTGAATGCTGCGTATAGTAAACTAGCTAAAGCCGAAAAAGAGTGGGTGGATAATGGTTGCGACAAACCACCTCCTCCTTCTTCTCCCGTAACAAAATACACTAATTGCTCCACTGTAGACAAACCATCTACTAATAATGATGCTTTAACAGCAATCGCCCTTGTTGGAACTGTTGTACTAGTTAGTGTTTATATATATTCAACGGCGGGAGTATGTGGTTCTTTTGTAGTAGTAGGAGGTCTTGTAGGATCAATGTGAAGTTTAATATTTATATAGGAGTATAATAATTATGAGCAATAGTGATTTCTATATACAAAATATGATTGAAGCTTCTTTAGAACAAGAAGATTTCAGTCAAATAATTATACTACTAGATTTGCTACCATCTAAAAATATACGTAGAGCATTGTATTTATTATCAGAAATATTCCCAAATAAAATAGAAATTACTGAGAATGAATTTAAATTTATTAAATATATATTATCCAATAAAAAATTTATAGTAGTTCAAAGCATCTCTGATTTTTTGAGAGCAATATCTATACTCAACTTTAATGACCTACAAAAACAGGAAATTGCTGATTTGATTTTTCAAAATCTAAATATTTTAAGCAAAAATTGTGATTTTGAGTTAAATGTACTAATAACAAAATTAATAGAACCCAATAAATTTTTTATGCAAGTTGAGATGATTAAAAATAATTTAGATGATTATTCAAGGAAATATTTATTAGATTTTATTTTTTATGAGAAAGAATATCTTGAAAATGGCTTTAATGAAGATGAAATAAATGGTTTCATAAAATTTTTGAGCTACCCTAGATAAAATAGCAATCTGTAGCCCGCACGTAGTATGTGTGCCCAAAGGCATGCACGCTGGTTTTGTTCTTACAATTTAAAAAGCCATCTGAAAATCTTTCAGACGGTCTAACAAATGAAGAAGCAGTCACCGTCGTCAGCCTTTGCTACGGCTACGACCGTACCGGCAACCTGACCCACAGTACCGACCAGCGAACGGGTACGACGTATTTCGAATACTACAAACTGGGCCGGATTACCAAAGCGGGCAATGAACTGCTCACCAACTCGCTCCGCCTGCAAAACCAGTATGCCGACCGTGAGACGGGGCTGTATTACAACTTCTTCAGGTATTAAGAGCCTGATGTGGGGTGGATTGATCCGTTGGGCTATCTATTTCAATAGTCATTCATATAGGGCAACAGGGTAGACATATTATTCCTGCATTGCCTGATATAACATAAATTCAATATTTTATTTGAGAAATTAATTATGAAAAAACAAGAAATTATTTTAAGTATGCAAATGGCTTTTCTTGGGGCAATTTGTAACAAAGTCAGACTTATTGCATTTGATATGATCGAAGAATTATTTGCTCTTTATGTATATATTGATTCACCACTGACAGATGATGAGTATGAAGCAATAGATCGTGCAGTTACAGATGTATTGGCTGATTTTCCAAATTTTCTATATGAAAAAATATATATTATTGAAAATAATGATAATATTCTTTCATTAAATATATATAAAGGATGTTTTTTTATGCGATTTGAAAATCAATTTGATTAAATAACACGTTGTAAAAAAACAGCTTCTTTGGGAACTCCATTTGCACGAAATGCCGCTGCGTCAGATGTAGAATTGTTACTTAAGGGAAGTATTCCTGTAAATGTTGCCATACCTTAAAAGGTAGAAAGTAAGACATGAAAAAAAACAATCTAATTTTATTAATTAAAAATCAAATGTCAGATAAACAAAAAAATGAAAGTGCTTTACATTTAAATACACTTTTACTAAGCTCGATAGAAAATCCTAGTATAGATAATGATTGTTTCATAGAATTATTTAGCTATTATTCCAACATATCCCAAGGAGAAGTAAGTGAACTATTTAATTTACTGCAATCTTTAACCAAAAATGAAATCAATATAATTCATGATTTTTTAGAATATATTTCCAAGTTTATCAAAGACTTAGGACTATGTTGTGAATTTGAAAAATTTCTTATGGAGGTAAAATATATACAAGAACGAAATTGTCTAGAGGAAAAAATTAGGTCTACTTTTCCAGTTTTCAAAGTTGATAAAAATAACATCATAAGTTTTGATGATAGTGACAACTCTTATATATTTTCTATAATGCAACTATCTACTAAAACTTGGATTGAGATAACATATGATGATTTTCTCTCAATACTTGAATCACTAGAGTGGCAAGCTTTTACTAATAAGGCTTTATTATATTTTACTCCTTGCTGTTTAACATATATTTTTTCTAATTTATCTGAATTTCATTTATATGGTTACGTTGTTGACTTTTTATATATTGCCCTAAGAAACCAAAGTATGATATTTAACACCACTCAAATCAACTTAATTATTGATTTTTTAAAATTAATCCAAAATTTTAACCAGGAAATTAGTGTTGAAACACAAAAAAGAATAACAAGTACGATCCAACTTTATTTATAACTTCCCAAGGTCCTATTATTGCCATGCCTGAACGCTGTCATCGCGAAAATTCCAAGGCTTTGCATCCATTAGGAAATAAAGGCGGCATTGACAATAGAGCTGAATTTAATCAATGGAAGCGCGAGTTCTGGTACGATCAAGATTTAAAAGAATTATCAAGAAGAGGTATTAAATGATTAGCCAAGAAACAATGAATTTACTTATTAAATATTTTCAAGATTACCCTGAGCTTAAAGGGATACCCGCTAGTAGTGAGGAAATTAAACATGCTGAAAATATTTTAGGAATAAAATTTCACGATGATTACATTGAATTTATTAAAAAATTCGGCGGTGCAAGCGCTGGTTTGGATATCTATGCTTTCCATAATTCAACACTAATTGGAAAAGAAACAGTTATTGAATTGACACAGGGATTTCAAAAACTTTTAGAATTACATGAACAACCAATGAATAAACTTTATGCAATATCAGATGATGGTTCAGGCAATCCCATTTTAATGGATCAACAGGGACATATTTTTATTTATTATCATGATTCATCGGAAATGGAAATGTTATATGAATCACTTGATAGCTTATTTAAAGAAACATTGTTGGGTGAATAGCTAGCAGTAGCCTGCATGAAACCTCCAATCCCGACGTAGAGTGTATACGATATGCACGCACGCGGTTTCCGTTTTCCACTACTTCCACTGCGACCAAATCGGCATCCCACGCGAGATTGCCGATAAGGACGGCAATCTGGTTTGGTTTGGGGATTATTATGGTTGGGGCAAACTGAAGAGCGAAACCAACGTAACGGGAACTGCTCCATTATCTAAACCAAGAATACCTTTGAAAGATATACAACCAGACCCTATAGATTGGTGGTAATAAAAATGATATCAAATGACATTCAAGAATTACTTAAAAATATTACAAAGTCTCTAATTAAAATCGAAACAAAAGAATTAGATGGTTTAATTTCTAGACAGTTAACTCATATAGATAATATTGATTTTCACAGATACGAAATATCCCATAGGAAAATTGAAAGTCTCAAATTTTCTTTCTGTTCATTTCGTGGTGCTTTCATAAGCTATAGTTCCTTTACTAATTGTAATTTTATTAATTGTTCTTTTATTACGGCAATAGTTTGTAATACAAAATTTACTAATTGTACATTTATTAATTGTGTATTCAGATCAATGCATATGCAAGATAATTTAATATCTAACTGCTCTTTTCAAAACTGTCATATAGAAGATAATATATTTTCTACAAATAAAACATAATTTATGACAATGTTGAATAAGGCATCCGTGCAGCAGGTGGAAAAATTCCCATGCCTTATTGTATTACAGAAAGAAACTTAAAAAAATGGCAAGAAAAAAACAGAAATGGCAGGTAGGCGATTATTTTGGCATTCCCATAGAAGATGATTTTTTAGCTGTTGGACAGATTCTTGGAAAATATGATTGGATAGGTGTAGCCTGCTTAATTACCAAAATGAAAATTTCCTCAAAAAACCTTCCTTTATATGAAGATATAAAAATAGATAAAAACGATATTATTGCTGCTATGTTTATTACTGAAGAATCGTTAGATAAAGGATTCTGGCCAATTATTCAACAAGGTATAGTAAATAAAAATATACTGAAACAATATTTTCCTAATATTGATTTAATTGAACAAGGAAATATTATTGGTATTAATACCGAAGGTTCAGCTATTATTGATGATTTTATTAAAGCTTATTTTAGTCTAGCACCTTGGGATGACTGGCATGACCCCGAATACCTTGATAAACTTCTTATTTCTCCCGACAAAAAACCTGAAAATCTCATCTATAAAAACAAATGATCTGTTCCAACTCAAAGCTTGTCCTGAAAGTAAAATGCTTTGTACTCTTGACTGAAGCGGAAGCCTTAAGAAAATGTGAAGAACGAAGAAATTTACAATGTTTAAATTCTAATAGACAGGAGGCCGTCTGATATTCAGATGGCCTTTACATTATAAATTAGCTATATACTATGAGTTGAAGGCATTATGCCGCTGGTATGGAGCCACAGCTATTTTTCTGATCAAGACCCGATTAGGTTGCTATATCTGACTCAAGAGGATATTATTTTTTCAAAGACAAAGAAATAAATATTGATCATGAAACTATTCGTTATTTGGAGGAATTAATGTATGATTCTATAAAGAATATTACTAAAGTTTAACTTAAGAAAGTGCGAATTGTTACATCAAGATCCTACAATAGGTAGTAAGGTTATTTAAGGTAATTAAAATGAAAAAGCTTTTTTTTAATCTAGAAGTAATTGATGGTTATCCTCCAGTATCTATGGAAAGCGTTTGGGCAGAAGTGACTGAAGAAGGCTATCTTAAAATAAATAATATTCCTTTTTATAGCAAAGAAGTCTCTTTTGGTGATATTGTTAGCGGAATACAAACGGAAGAAAATTACTTATTATATGATAAAACTATAATTCATAGTAAAAATAGTACATTGCGGATTGTTTTCTTTAATGAAAATCAGAAATTTAAAGATAAAATATTAACCAAACTAAAAGATCTTGGATGTGAGTTTGAAGCATTTAATGTAAATTTCTATGCAATAAACATACCAATTCAAGTAGATATAGAAGAAATATATATTTTCTTAGATGAGTTTGTGGAAACTGGCGATTTAGATTATGACACAGGGTATTTAGCACAATAATTTGTGCAAGCTATAACTTACGTAATATCGTAATATGTAGAATAAAATGTTCAAACTTGAATTGTTCCTTTAGGATTAAATGAAAAACTAAGTGAAATGGCGCAATCTGTCCATAATTTGGCAGTAGGTCTAAAAACATCTGATGCACGTGCAATCGAAAAATCAACAGTCGCGATTTTAGAAGTTGAATTGAAAAATGGAAGTAAAACACTTTATGCAGCAGGTAATAGCGGATGATTGAATCCAAGATAGAGAGCCTTATTGGAGAAATTAGGAGTCCCTAAAGAAAACATTTTAAGTGGTAAAAAATATACGTTATCGAAAGATGTTGTGAAGAATATCAATCATGCGGAATAAATTATCTTGAGAAATATACTAGATGATACAAAAGTTACTCGAAAAGGAATTTCTTGGGGCAGCAAACAAAGAAATGCACCTTGTTCAAGATGTAAACCAAGTGTTGACGGTGCTGGTGGTGTATGTGATTAATAAAAGGGTGGATTATGAAAATAGAATTACATATTGAAAAAGTACAATCTCTTTTAGATCAAATGGATCTACAAAAGAAATGTAAATTTTCAGCTTGGTGCTGTAATGCACTGCTCCTTGAGATAAAAATAAAAGAAAATATGACTAAAATAACTAATTCAAACGAGGACTACCGACTCTGTGATGCTATCATTAAAGCTGGTTGGTATGATTTCTCCCAAATAAATATTGGAATCTCTCAAAAAGCTATAGAGGATATAAATTGGGATGATGATGATCCATTAAATGACATGGTAGAAACACAAGGAACTATAGAATTATTAGCTTCAATTCGAAATATGTTACTAGGTATACAACAAAAATCATCTGATAGTTATTATTTTGCTGCATGTGCTGAAAACGTAATTAATTGGAAAGATGCTTTAGCGAATTTCCCATACTCCAAAGATGGCAAAATAGAGAAGAAAAATTTAAAACGTGAATATGAAATTCAATTGTTATTTTTAGATGATTTAAGTAATAATCTAATTACATTACAGGATCTTAAAAAATATAGATAAACAGATGCAGCCTAAGTAGCCTAAAATCGTTTAGTAAGCCGTAGCACTTATGAAACCATCGATCACAACAGAGAGTACGTTTGGAGCGCACGTAAGTAGTTTCCAATTAGTTATCTAACATAATGGAGATAAATATGCCCTTCCTGAAAATTCCCTATAGAGATTATCCTAAAGAAGGATTGTTCAAAAAACTTTATCGAGAAAACATCTATAAAATAGAGGAATTTAAAGATGAATTTAAGTATTACGAATATACCCCAATAGAGAAAATTATTATTGATGAACATAAGTTAGTACCATTCATCTTTTTTTCACCAGAAGGAATAAATTATTTAATGCCTAAAATTATTGATAGCATCAGCAATGGCATTAGAAATGATGATATTCCAGTAAATATAGAAGAATTTATTATAAATATACCTACCGCAGAAAACATCATTCATGCTTTAAATCTCTTAAAAAAAGATGAGCTTATAATTCTAAAAAAGTATTTAGAAAAAATATTATTTGGGGGCTCATCAAATTTGATACAGCAAATAGGTGAACATTATTTATTCAGAAGTATTGAATATCTCGAAAAGTTAATAAATAATTCCTAAATCTACTTATTATTTTGTTAATCGAATATATAAGCCAAGGTTTCTAGAAAAGTAGCCGTAGGTTGGTTAAAGCACCAAATGAATATCTTTGGTTTTCAAGTAACGTGAAATTAACACCTTTAATACCATGTAAACAACATTCAGAAAGAAATGAAAAAATGACTAACTTCATATCAACAGGTAGTACTTATTGGATTTCAGATGAAGAAATTCATATTCTCGAAGAGAACGCCACTAATGGAGATAAAAATTCAGCATTCAAATTATATCAATATCATATGTTTGTATCTTTAGATCAAGATTTGGAATTTAAATGGCTAGAGATCGCAGCAGAAAATGGACATCCAATTGCCCAATCCAATTTAGCTGATTTATTTTTCACACAAGACAATAAAGAAAAAGCCATATTTTGGGCTAAAAAGGCACATAGAAATGGTGCCAAACTACCAGAAGTAGCCTCGCAGTCAAACCAAAATGAATCACATGACTAATATTGCTCAATTTAAAGTGAAACCAGGAACAACTATTATTGAAGGTAAAGCTACACCTCAAGGTTTGGGGTTGCATGGTGGACAAACACAAAAATATATTAATGATTTAGAAAGGTTAATAAGACAATGAATCAGGAGGAATTTATAAAAAAGATTAATATAGTTTTAGTCGAAATTGATAAAATGATTAATAATTGTGATGAATATAGTTATACAAATAAACAGCAGTTGATTTCTATAAAAAATGAACTATATGACATGATTAATTATCTAAATTCAGAAAGTATTTTTCAACAAAAAAAAGGAAAAGAATCTTTATTGTCTCGGATAGTAATTGATTCTTGGCCATTTAATAATGAGGTTGGTAAACTCCTTGTAGAAATAGAAGAAGATTTCAATTCTTTGACAAGAAAAAATATAAAAATGTCTAAGTTAAAAATTTTGAATGAAACTCCTTTAGACTTTCAAGAAAAAAATATTTTTGATAAATGGGAAGTCAGTTACCTTGATTTGATGGAAGTAAATCAAGGATCTCCCTTAGTTGGAAGTCTATCCATTAACGGTCAAGTTATTATTAAAGAACAGGGATTTGGAGGGCCTTTGTTGTATTTCAATAGAAAAATATATATTCCTGTTTTCATTAGACGATTTTGCGTTGTTGGATTTAGGCTTGCAATATTAAATTTAGATGATTTATCAATTGAGTATATTGGTGGTATAGAAGACTTGGTTTATCTGAAAGAAATAAGAGGTAATAGAATTTATTTCTATACAGACATATATAAAAGCACAGAAAAGAATTTAACTTTATATGAACAAATATAACTCAAGAATATGCTGTAAACATCATAGCCAAAGGACTTCCATGTTAATTTATTTCATTTAGAATTAGAAAGAAAAAATTAGTAAACATAATGCAAAAGCAGTGAAAAACTGTTAACGATATAGTATTGAAGGAAATATCTTTCTATCAAAATATTTATGGAGTATACTTTTATGTTCAAATCAAAATTATTTCCCAAGGATTTTTTTAATCTATGTATTAAGCGTAAAGTAGAAATTAAAAAGTTAGATAAACTTCCCAAGCTAGATAATAACTATTTGTTATTTATTACTAAGTATCAGGAGGTAGAGATAATACCTGATATTTCTCTTTTTAATTATGAAGAAGCTTTAAATGAAAATAGATACTTAGAGTGTAATTATCCCGAAATATCAAAGTGTTTTTGGAGTATTGGACAAGCAGGACAGGGAGATGGATGGTTTTTAAATAAAATAGATAATACCATTTTTCATTATAATCATGATACTGGAGAATATAACAAATCTGGATTTACTAATTTAGGGATAGATTTCTCACAATTTATCCAGTTGGCTTTGTTACACCGAGATTTAGAACACCTATTAGATGAAGGAGAGACACTTACGGATAATGTAAAAACTGAGTTTATAAATTCAGTAAATAGTATAAGTAATAATTTGTTTAATGTTTATCCATTTAAGTATTTTTAATTGGAATATTCAATAAATTTATTAAGCAAGCCGTAGCCCTCTCAAAACCTTCAGTCCTGATGCGGGGCGGTTTGTAAATCAGGAGCCTATTGGATTGATGGGTGGAGAGAATCTTTATTGGTTTGCGCCTAATGGGCAAGATTGGCTAGATCCTTTAGGTTTGGATAAATGATGTGAAAATAACAAAGTTAAAACAGAACCAAACACAGCATTTTTTTGGTCAGGTAGAACAGATGGTATTGGTGGACAACATATTGCTGCCGATATTGCCAAATCTAATGGAGGAACAACATCAACCCGCTTTGAAGAACAATCCTAATATAGATCCTAAAACAAAGATTTCAACTGTTATATTTCAAAGGTAATTACTATGGATGATTTCGTAATTGAAAAAATTTCAAGAGGTATGTTAATTGTTTCTTTAAATGGACATGAAATTTCATTTGAAGGAGAAATGTTCTTTCCAAATAATGAGTTTCACTTTTCCCTATATGCGAAAACAGCAAAATTTACTAAGACCAACCAAATTTTAGGCAAGGAAGAGTTAGATAATATTTTAGAACATTTAAAAAAAGAATTTATTTTAAAAAATAGAGTATTAGACATAATTTTCTAAATTTAATTATCAACTGTAAAGTAGCCCAAGCAAGCCGTAGACCACATGAAACTTCCAATCCCGACGTAAAATGTGCGGTATGCACACACACGGGTTCTGCCTTTCAGACGGCCTCCCAAATGCCAAAGAACGCGTGCGTGGCAGAGCCACATACCCTACGGCATACAGGCTACGCTTGCTGATGCGGGGCGGTTTGTGAATCAGGATCTGATTGGGTTGATAGGTGGGGTGAATCTGTATGCGTTTGCGCCTAATACAAATAAGTGGCTTGATGTCCTAGGTTTAAATAAAAATCTGCCCACACCATACCCTATGAGAGCCTTACCTCCTGGTTCTAATCAAAAGCTTATACCATATATAAGGTACTGAAACCAATTGACAATGTAGCTGCATGTAAAATTATGCCGTGGTTCGGAGCGATTGGATTAGGAACACCGTATGAATTGCCAAAATCTGTTAAATCATATATAGAAGCTGGGCATCTAGAAGAGGTGAAAATAGGAAAATGTTAAAAATTAATGAATTGAATTCATATCTTAAAAGTAAAGGAGTACCAGAAGATAGTTACTCGATCAATGAAGTAAATGATGAATCATTATGTATTATTGAAGAAAATAAAAAATGGCATATATTCTATTCTGAAAGAGGATTGAGAACCGAAGAATATTGTTACAAAGATGAACATTCGGCAATTCTATATTATATAAATCGGTTATCAAAAATGTTAAAAATTTCTTTTGAATGAAAAAAGTAAACCGTCAACAAACTCACTCCTTCCACTGCGACCAAATCGGCATACCGCGCGAGATGACCGACATTCACGACAATCTCTTATGGTACGGCGAATACACTGCTTAGAGTCGTCTGAAAAAGGACGAGCGGGTTTATAAGAACGTACACCAGCTGTTCAGACTTCAAAACCAATACTTTGATGAAAAGACGGGGCTGCATTACAAGCTGATGCGGTATTACGAGCCTGAGGCCGGGCGGTTTGTGAATCAGGATCCGATTGGATTACTTGGGGATTTCGTCATTCTCGGCATTCGAAAGATAGGTGTAACAGGAAAAATAATATGGTAAATGATAGAATTTCAAGTTTTGACGCTTTTTTAGAATGTAAAGATCTATCAATCAATGACTTATTGGAGAAACTACTACATTCTAATAGTATTATTCAATATGAAGCAGCAAAAAGACTACAATTTTTTCAGTATAAAGAGATTATTGATATAATCAGAAATAATCTTTTAACAAGTCGATATAGTAAACATAGAGAAATTGCAAATTTTATCTTGGGACAAATACAAGAAAAACTTAGCACCACGGAATTGAAAGAGATTTTCTCCATATTAATTCACTCTATTCAAAATGATAAAAGTATTAAAGTAAAATCATCTGCAATATCTTCCTTAGGATATCTATTTAGAAAATATAATCTAGGAGAAGAAGAATTTCGTACTGTGGAAAATAATATTAGCTCTATTTGGAATATGAATAGATATTCTATAATTATTTCTATTGCATTTAGTTCAGCATATTTCCCAAAAAGAAATTATATAAAAGAATATCTAATAAAAAATTTAAACAGCAAACATCACAAAATTATCTCATGGATATTATATGGATTGAAAGAAAAACAATATAAATCAGAATCAATTGAAAATTTACTAATACATAAACTAAGCCAATTTGGTGAAAAATCCTATATTTACAATGAAATTATTGCATTTTTAATTTCAATTAATTCTAAAAAAGTTATCCCTTATGTTAAAAAGACACTATTCACTCAAAGTAAAATTGATGATGAAATTTATACTGAACTTAAAAATAATCTGTCGGATGAATTTGCAGGATTGAGAATAAAATTATTAGAAAAATTTAAATAGTTTCTTGATGTCCGCCTCAACCGCAAGCCTGCCTTCGTCTATGATATTACTGACCGCCTACTGATCCTCGTTATCGGCCGCGATGGTGGTGATAGCGATGGTGCTTTGGATTTGAAGGGTTTAAATCCACCGGGGCGAAAGTTGGTGTGTATTAACAATGGAGTAAATACATAAAGATAGCTAAATATAGGGAGTTAAGAAATAAAATGCTACAGATAGTTATTGATAATTTGGAAGCATTAAAATTAGATTATTCTCGTTTTAGTGTACAAAAGAATTATTTTAATAGTGAGATGATTTCTATTACTTTAATATGTTCTTTACCCAATAAGATTGGAGAGTTTACCATTTGGGATGATTTGAGTAGGGTGAAGGAGTGGATTGATCATGAGACAGAAAAGATAATTTGTTTAGAGAGAAAGGAATTTGATACTTTAGAGAATTTAATAAATGATTTATATCTATTTATTGAGGAATGCTGTTAAACGAACTAGATCTGCCACTTCACTCAAATTGGCAAGTAAGTTAACATAGAAATCGTCTGAAAAACGAGATGAACGTAACGGGAACTGCGCACCAACCCTTCCGATTCCAAAACCGGTATGCCGACCGTGAAACGGAGCTACACTATAACTTCTTCAGGTATTATAAGCCTGATGCGAGTCGGTTCGTGAATCAGAATCCGATTGGGTTATGGGGTGGGTAGAATCTGTATCAGTTCGCGCTAAATGCTCAGGCGTGGATAGATATTTTGGAACTTGCTAAAAAAGGTCCTTTAGGCGAAGGTAATCTCGGCAGTACTAGAGCAAACTCACGACAGCTTGGTAGAAAAATGGCATTGGAAGGCTGGCCAGTTATGTCAGGCTAAGCTGCTGGTCATCCTCGCCCTTATAATGAAATGCATAATAGAAAATTCCATGAAAAGGTACGAGATAGATTAAAAAATGTAGTAGAAACTATGAAGAATAGAGGACGTAGAAAAAAGCAATTAGACGTGCTTTGAGACGTGTCCTAAGACAGATTGGTAAAAAATGTAATACTTAAGGATTTAGCAAGATGAATTATTCTAATGATATATTTGAAAACTTAGTTGCTACAATCGAAGAAGCAACAAGTCAGGCGGCTATAGATTTGTTCAATTCGACAAATGAAACTTTTTACTTCTTTGTGTTAAGTACCACAGGAGAGGCACTGGCTCCTTTTGTGAGTGCTTGGTCATATGAAGCGCTAAAACAACAAAGCATTGCTCAAAATTGGGATGCTCACGATATTGCAGATTTTAAATGGTCTTCGATAGATAGTCCTTACTTAGAGTTTGGCTCACAATATTTTCATCAAGTAAACCAAGCTTTCTTAGATCGTATTGATATTCACTCATTAAAAAGAGAAGTAGAATATGAAAAAGAATTTAATTTCCGGATTAATGCGATGGAGGAAGCACTTCATCGGTGTGACATGAAGGGAATATTCTCCTTAAATCAAGCTCGTTCAGAAATTATGATTAATGTTGAAATATTACCACCTGATTATACAAATACTATTCGTGCGAAAAAATTAAATCCTATTGAATCAATCCAAATTTGGTTAAAAGAAGCTGCTGAACCTGTGGAATAATTAACTTTTCTTGATAGTAAGTAAGCCGTAGCCCTGCACAAAACCTTCGGTCCTGACGTAGGGCGCTGCGATACGCACGTACGTGGTTTCGCCTCTCTAAACCTCACGTCGTTACTTGCTTCAAATTTAAGAGCTTCAGCAATAAATTTTACTAGAAAAACAACTTATAAGTTTAATACAAAAAAAGGAATTAAAAATGACTAAAGCTATTCAAGAAAAAGTTATTTTGAACGAGATTAAGGAGATTAGCCTTAATCGAATAGGAGGAAATATTCCTAAATATTTTGATGATAAACAAGATTGTATTTCAGAAATGATATTTTATGGATGTTTTGAACATCCATTAAAAACTAATTTTATAATATCTATTTTCTTGCCTAAAAATCATGATATTATGCTTGATAATAATATCTATCCTAATTGTGCAATAAAAGTTTTTACTCATCCAAAATCTGAGGAAAGTAAAATTACTTCATTTACAAATATGGACTTAAATAGGATTTATTTTGAACCGTATAGGACAGTAAATAGTGATGATTTATCAGGTTTAGTAACAGTAGGAGGAGAATTGCAACTAATTCAAGAAGAAGATTATTTTTATAAAAATCTAGAAGAAGATGGATATTTGTACTTGATGAGTATAGACGAAGATTATTACCCAGACAATCTTCTTAATGGTAATTACCCGTTTGATTATGGAAAATTATATATATATTATAAAGAAAAAGATAATAAAGGTAATATTGATGTAATAGCTGGATTTTGGCAATATTCTTAATTGACCAATAATATAATTTTTATTAGTAACACGCAGGAGTCATTATGTAACTTTCAATCCTGACGTAGAGCATTGTGGTACGCGCGTACGCGGTTTCGCCTATCGAAACCACATCAACGAAGACGGCGAAAACCGACAAGAAACCCACTACTTCCACTGCGACCAAATCGGCATCCAAAGAGAGATGACTGATAAAGATAGCAACCTCTTGTGGTTAGGCAACTATACCGGCTGGGGTCGTCTGAAAGTAGAAACCAAGGTAACGGATGTCGCATACCAGCCCTTCTGGCTTCAAAACCAGTACGCCGACCGTGAGACGGGACTGCATTACAACTTCTACAGGTATTATGAGCCTGATGCAGGTCGGTTTGTGAATCAGGAGCCGATTGGGTTGTGGGGTGGAACAAACCTTTATCAGTTCGCACCTAATACACAAATAGGAATTGATCCATTAGGTCTATCTTTCTTTAGTTGGATTGCGCTAAAAATAAGAGGATATAAAGGAGGATTTGCGACAGCAGACGATGCTGTGGCTTATTATTAATGCATTACCTACACAAGCACAATCGATTTTTAAATTTTGGTATTAAGGAAAGAACGATGAACAAAATCTGTCTCTTTACTATATTAGTATTTCTTTGTTTTACTTCAGTTTTTGCAAAAGATTTTTTAGACGCAAAGGAGAGCAATATGTTAGTCAGTTCAAAAAATATGGCGCTTGAGCTTGCTGAAATATACATAAAAAACGTATATGGAGATACCGTTTCAATAAATCAAAAACCATACCATATTATTGAAGAGAAAGATGTCTGGATCGTTAGTGGAGCCCCTCCAAAAGCACTAGGTGGTAATTTCCATATAGTTATTTCTAAAAAAGATGGGAGAGTAGAAAAAATAACCCATTCAAAATAGCAAGCCGTAGCCCGTACGAAACCTCCAATTCCGACGTAGAGCATTGTGGTACACACGAAGGCGGTTTCGTCTGTCTAAACCATATCAGCGAAGACAGCGAAAACCAACAACAAATCCGCTATTTCTACTGCTACCAAATCGGGATTCAAAGAGAGATGACCGATAAAGACGGCAACCTTTTGTGGTTCGGGGATTATTATGGTTGGGGTAAACTTAAGAGTGAAACTAACATATCCGGCACTGCTCACCAACCTTTCCGATTATAAAACTAGTACGACTACCGTGAGACGGGGCTGCACTACAACTTCTTCAGGTATTATAAGCCTGATGCGGGTCGGTTTGTAAATCAGGACCCGATGGGGTTGTTTGGTGGAGATAATCTATATTCATTTGGTAATCAAGTATTGGATTTTATCGATCCACTTGGTTTAAAAATTTATGGACATAGAAAAAACGGAAAATTTAGGAAAAAAACTGAACCGAAATCCAAGAAGAAAAGCGCGAGTAAAGGGGAATGTATCCAAAAAAAAGATGGTGATGCTCGCACGGCCTTACATAAAAAAGACTTAGATGCCCAATATGGAGCTGCCCGTATATTGAGTCAGAAACACTTGAGAAATAAAAAGGGCGAAATTGTCAGTGACCCCTTAACGGGTGAATCTCGTAAGCTTGATTTGGTGATTAAGGGTGCTGGTAAAAATGGTGGTGGGCATGCTCAAGAAGTTACTAGCAAGAATGCTTCAAAAAGTAGTCAACTTGCAAAAGAAGAAAGGATTAGGGGGGGGTGGTCTATGTCAGAAATGGCAAAAGCTTGGTTCATGTTAACGGAATATCCGAAATTATTAGACTACCTTAGGAGATTATCATGGATATGACATTATTTAATTTTCAGACATTTTGGGAGGCAAACTCTGATGAAGACTATCGTGAAGATCTTATCAGAATGTCTATTGCACTTATGAATTTTCTTAAAAAGAATGATTTACTTGTTGATATTGAACCCTTTAATGAGGATGGCTCTATCAAAGAAGATTTGATTATTCGAAAATCAAATGTAACTGATGAAGGATTCCAATTATTTGTTAAACCAGTAAATAACTGGTGGAATGCTTTGGATAGAGGAACGCCTCCCGAGAAAGTTACTATTTTGGAGAATGGATTGAAAAAAATTCGTGCTGCGAAAAAGTAATTTTATATTTTTAGACGGCCTCAATATCTCTTTTGAGGCCGTCTGAAACATTCGTTCTTTTAATTTGAGAGAAGTAATTAGATAACAACATGCAGCGCTTGACCCTTATAGGAATCTAGGAGATTAGCTATGAGAGCAATAGAAATTTTAAAGAATTTTGTGGAAGAAAAATTATCAACTGAAGAATTGGAAATGGAGTTGTTTTCCAATCAAGAATTAATTTCTCTGTTGGAAAATACTAAAGCTAAACCTTATATGAATAGTAACTCCACTTATGAATATTTAATTAGTCAGGATTTGACATCTCTTGATTCAAAGTTAAATTTAATGGATATTTTCAGGGAAATTTTAGATTACAAGCATATCCCGTACTCTTCGAATTCAACATCAGAAGAAAAATTTGATTTGATTTTGAAGGCTATTCCTAACTGGATACCAGCTGATATGGGTTATTTAAATTCCTTGTATGATAAGTATAAACCTAAGACGGCGACCACTTTTAAAAAGATTATTAAGGAACATTTCATTTATATGGATAAATATCCCAAATGGTTACAGGATCCTGATTGGCCTATCGTCGATAATATTCCCGCAATGTTTCTAGGGCAGTTAGATATAACGAAGTTGAAGCATGATACTACTTATTTATATATTTTTGGGGATAAAAAATCAGATAGATATATAGAAATAATACAGTCTTTATAAATGAGCAAGTTCTATCGCTCATATTATGTTGTCGAATAAATTGGAAGATGCAAAACCAAACGTGGTGCCATTATGAGGATTAAGAATTTTTTCTGAAAAATTTATTCACGGTGGTAAAAAATCTGTTGATGGATATTGATGAAATAGATTGATAGTTCATTATGTTAAATGAACATTATTTATATAAATAAGAAAGGATATTATATGATTGAAACAACTAAAGATATGATTTCTGTGTGGATGGGAACATCTTTAAAAACATCTGATGAATTTAATAAATATACAGATGGAATGGAGGACTCCAATTCTCATTGCCCAGCTTTTGTAGATTTTGGAGTTTCATTTATTGATTCTGATTTTTTTGTGGCATTCCAGACAGATGATGGAGAAATCGTGCCAGTTGAAGTGTTAGCAGAAGAAGTTGGAGCGCACTCCAATAAAGTTATAAAAGATATTGTTAAAGTAGCAAAAGAGAAAGGAATAAATGAAGGCAATTCTTTATACTATTATTCTAATGCAATATTTTATGAAGAAAATCCAGGTAGACTTTACAATGATTTAAAGTTTATAGGAACTTTCAAAGATCCAAGAAAAAAATTTCGCTAGTGATAGTGAAATGATCCAAAACGAACCCACTATCTCCACTGCGACCAAATCGGCATACCGCGCGAGATGATCGACATTCATGGTAATATATTCCAAAAAAATCATGGAGTAACTCAGAAACCTCATATTATCAATGTGCATGGCCACCATATTATTTTTAAAGGATCATTTGAACACTCTCCTAGTATGAACATAGCATTTATTCGTTCAAGAGGTATAGCAAACAAATATGATACCCCATTAGACTATGATATTAAAAATATTAATATTAATAGAGAATGATTGGTGTCAAAATGTCTATGAAAGGAAAATCAAAATGAATATTTTAAGTAATTCTATAATTCAAGATTTAATTCAGAATGTATATAAAGGAGTTACAGAGACATTTAACTATGTATTAGAGAGATATAATTCTAATGATGTTTTTGCTTACTCATTATATATTGATGACTATTGTTCATACCTAGGCTGGGCTGCTAACACTATTTCTCACTACGAAATAGAAAAACTAAACTACCCAAAAGAAGAACATCCTTTTATTAAATGGTATTACCCTCAATTTGCAATAGGGCTTGGAGAGGTTCCTGAGAAAATAGATAGTATATTCAATAATGAGATTCAAAATATTCTTAATGATGCAAATATATTAATATCAGAAGATAATTTTGAGCAATATCAGGCGGAAGTATATGATTCAATTATAGAAGGATTTAAAAAAGCGATAGCAACTGTAGATAAGGAAAAAATAAAAAATATAATATTTTTTGTATCTATTGCAGATAGTGATAATGCTGAAATTATGGAAAATTATTCTGCTGAGCAATTGAATTCATATGAAAAGTTCATTACGTTCAAAAACAGATTTCAAAGCAAGTCGTAGCCCGTACGAAACCTCCAATTCTGACGTAGGACATGTGTGTTACGCATGCACGCGGTTTCGCCTATCGAAGCCCCATCAAAAGTAAGTCCTACTGGTAGGGCTGTAATGTAGCGCACAAAATCGAAGTAGATATGATAGGGATAAACCGATTGGACCTAGACCGAAATCTGATTATAGTCATGATTGACATAGAAAATTTACATTTAATATCGTTTAACTTTATTGAGGAGTTGTATGCTATGAATTTAGATGCAGTTAACCCAGAATTAGAATCAAAAATTAATGATTTAGTTTGCGAAGCTTATAATAAATCTTTTTTGGAACAAGAAAAATTACTGAAAGAAGCATTTGAGCTAATACCCAAGCCAGTAACTCAATGGGCGCATCCAACTACAATGGTTGCGATTGCATTATTCGACTTATATTATAAAAATCAGAAATATGAACAGGCTGAAGAATGGCTGACTATTGCTTTAAGTGTTGCTGATTTAGGAACAACTAATGCAGGAACATATCTATTAGGTGGTCTTTTTTATTATGATATTGAAAAATATGATGATGCTTATAAATATTTCGATATTGCTTATAATGATGCTGGGTATTATCTATTTAGCATAGAAGACAAAAAATATTGGCAATTTTATAAGCAACGTAAAGAAGAATTAAATCCTA